>JAANMT010000554.1_pt1 | contig 40139 bp, 43 predicted proteins | sample 7279711 | NCBI WGS metagenome assembly JAANMT01 (sample SAMN14094538, study PRJNA606508) | bioreactor metagenome | isolation source: A lab-scale SPAN reactor treating ammonium-rich wastewater day 1 | place: Ireland: Galway | collected 2017-01-16 | reverse complement strand
GGCTTTAATTTTTGCATCAGTAAGAGCCAGTGCCCCTTCATTCTTAATGGTGGCATGTAAAGGAACGCCTGCGGCAGAATGAGAAAGGGGGTATTGGGTATATTCGTAATTCTTCACCGCAGTAATGGAAGCGTCAGTGTTGATAAGGGCCGACACTTCTACATCATCAATGACAAGAATAAATTTGTCGGTAGAATTGTTCCTGAATGCAATTCTGAAGGTTTTGTTTCTGTAATCATTAAGGCTTAGGCTTCGGGCCGTCCAGGCAGTGTTTTCAGCAGGAGTGCTGAATAACTGCACCGAGGAAGTAAGCTGGTTGCCCATCACTCCAGGTCCGCCGGTAGGCTCTGTAGGGTCCAGCATAATTCTCACCTCATATCCATCCGGATATGCTGGATCATAGGCTTTGGCATTCCACTTTAAGACCACATCGGCACCGGTATCGGGTACCGTGATTTTTGGGGTCCACATCCAGTCGTCTGCCTGCCCGGAAGGACTGTACCATGAGGTGCTGAATGCTACGGAATCAATCACGTTGGTCTGAAAATCTTCCCGTCTTTCCCAGGCCTCATTCACATAGCCAACCTGGCTGGAGGGAGTTTTATTATCGACGTTCCTGAGCAGCCAGCCCGGAGGGAATTTATAGGTGCCCGCACCGCCGGTGGTAGATCCGCTGATCCCGTCGAAAGTTTCCTGGAAAATAACCTGTGAATAGCTGAAAATACCCAGCATCATCAACAGAAAAATTGATAGTCGTTTTTTCATAGTGATTGTTTAAATAATGTAGCGCTAAAATTACCATCATTGATGGGCTGCGCCAAAAACACAGGGTGGACAAATAGGGGACAAAGTGTTTGTACAAATAAGTGACAGTGATAATCAGTCAATTAGCCCGTGTTTGTTGATTTTTAAATCGCGATTTAGACCCTTGACAGGACGAACCGCGCTATTCGACAGATTGAGCAGACAGCGATGGATTTCCGGGATCACTCCCACGGTGCTTCCTGTTTGGATAACCCTTTATAATGCAGCCTGAGTCAATGTAAAGTCTCAACAGATTACCCCTCAGGTTAAATAAAAACCATTTATTGTAAAAACGGGACGCCGAGACGCTAACCGGGTGAAAAACGCTGTGTTGATCAATTTTTTTTTATTGCAGAACCCGACCTTTAACCTATTTCCTGAGTTTTATCCTTTCTGCCTGCAAAAAACCTCCTTTAAATTGCTTTAAAAGAGGTGTTGTAGTGTTAGATTTCGTATTGATAACAAAAACTGACCGTAATACAAAACAGCATTCAGCTGCCGTTTACTGATTTGAGGATACTTTATCTTTTGAGCAGTATCAACATTTGCTTACAGCTTAATCAGTTTGGTAATCTTCGGACTTTCGCTGCTGTTAATTTTTACCAGATAATTGCCTTTCGGAAGATCAGAGATATGGTATTCATCAGCGCTTTTCAGTGTTTTTACCGTTCTTCCGCTGCTATCCAATATTTCTACTGAGCTGATCGCCAGTTTTCCCGGATTACTGATTCTGAAATGGTCATTTACGGGATTGGGGTAAACTCTTACTCTGTTATCATACTGCATTACTGCATCTGTTCCTAAATTACCCGTGGTGAAGGTGATGACGAAGGGCATATCTAAAGGATAATCCGGTGCTGTGGAAGGATTTCCTAAGTCGATGATAGGAATCCATGTTCCATCAATCGCACTATGTTGCTTTCCATTAAACCCAGCTAACCCCCTTGTTCCTGCAATGGTTACGGGAGGTAAAAATCCGGCATTGGCAGTTACTGTATTCTGTAACTGATACTTAATCCAATAGGTGCCGGATCCTAAAGTAACCGGAGTATTGGCGGTAACCTTCCATATTTTTCGGTTCGTTGCGGGATTTGTAGTAACCGGAACAATACTGTTCCCGGTTCTGTACATATTAGCATCCACACTTGAAAGAAACCGGTTGGTGGTATCGTCTCCAAAAACACTTACAGCACCTGTCACAGAAGGATCTGAACTGAATATATTAACTCTTGCGGTATTGAAAGGAGAAACAGTTCCGGTATAACCGGTCTGGTACGCAAAGAAATCGATACGGGTAATATTCCATTGTGTATTGGCTGGAACAGTAAAATCGTCTGCAAGAAAAAAGCTTGCTGTAGAAGAACTGTAAGTTCCACCCAACCCCAGGCTGGTGTTAGCTTCCGCAGTGTTTCCTGTATTGTTTTGAAGTTCAGACCAGGTAGAGCCTGCAGGAGCAGCAACACCACTTTTTGAAGTAGCTCCTGTGCTCAAACCTCCGTTATCATAGGTTTGGGCAAAAGTAAATGATGCTGCTAAAACGGCAGCACTAAGTAAAAATTTTGTCATAGTGTAGTATTTAGGTTGTTTTTCTTTTTCAGAGAGCAAGTCAGGACAGCTCCTTTGACCGTTTTCCTGCAGATGGATCCTGTTAATTGATCAGTTTAAACAGGGTTTTGAATTAATTTGACACAAAATAAAGTAAGTTATCTCATAGTACGTATAAGGTATGGGGGGACAAATAGGGGGACAAATGTAAATGGCGGTGTAACCTTCAGTTAATGAGGTGTTTATTTTTGGCTTTTTACTCCTCCTAATTACATCCCTGGCTTTGCACTTTCTTACAAGTACGTTTTTTCGCTGCCTCCAATTCCAGGATTTTGTACCTTAGTCTTGCCCTTTGAGTGTGAAATTTCGGTTTAAAAATCTCGAAGATGGGGTACAGGGAAAAAGCCCTATCCGGGATGGCAGGGCGTGGAAATCATTAAAAATTCTGAGATGAGAAAAATAATTGCTGCGGTGAATACCACTGTTGAAGGAGTTCTCGACCATACCGCGGGTCTGCCTGATGAAGAACTTCATCAGCATTACACCGATCTTCTGAACAGTTCAGACCTGATCCTCTACGGAAGAAAAACGTATGAACTCATGCAGTACTGGCAGACCCTGCTGCAGCATCCTTCGGGGATAAAGGAACAGGATGATTTTGCAAGGGCCATAGACCGGATTCCGAAGACCGTTTTCTCCCGCCATCTTAAACACACCCATTGGGACACCGCCGAATTAGCCTCCCGGCCGCCAGAAATCCTGGTCACCGATTTAAAGCAGAAATCCGGAGGCGATATTCTCATCGGCAGCCCGGGTTTAATCATCCAACTTCTCAACCTGGAGGTCATCGACGAGCTGCAGCTCTGTATACATCCTGTAATTGCCGGGAAAGGAAGACTTTTATTTGAAGAACTGAAAGACAGAACTGTTTTTAAACTTTTGAAAACCAAACAGCTGACCAGCGGGGCGCTAATACTGTATTATAAACCCCTTTCCCGCAATCACGGAACCGCTGTCGGATAGAAGGACCCCGGAAGAACAGAGGTCAGATTAAACAGCAGGCGTTGTGCCGATCCGCATTTAAACATTTGCATTCAACTTTAAAATGACAGCCATGAAATCTGAAAATTTACTGAGGATGGACAATACAGGTATTGTGGTGGAATCGCTGGATGCTGCCATTGAGTTTTTTGTGGAACTGGGTATGAGCCTCGAAGGCAGAATGATGATTGAAGGAGAGTGGGCAGGTCTCGTAACCGGTCTGGGGAACCAGGCTGTAGAAATTGCCATGCTGGTAACCCCCGACGGACACAGCCGGCTGGAACTTTCAAGGTTGGTCCGCCCTGCAACGGTTGCCGACCACCGTGAAGCACCCGTGAATGCCTTGGGGTATCTGCGGGTGATGTTTGCCGTAGCAGATCTCGAAGCCACCCTCGGGCGGCTTTACCCACTGGGCGCAAAGCTGGTAGGCGAAGTGGTGAAGTTCGGGGAGTCCTACAGACTCTGTTATATCCGCGGACCGGAAGGTATTTTAATCGGCCTCGCAGAACCGCTTTCAGCCATCACTACTCCGGACTGGCCAGCATCGTAACGCCGGGTGGAAATTTGATGTATATTTGAATGAAACTCATCCCGTAAAATCTGCTTATATGCTTACCACCACCGCCGAACTGCTGACTGAACTGCAGCTGGAGCCTTCCCGAAGAAACACTGCCGTTATCTTTGCCATGGTCAATGCCATTGTAAAATATGGCAGTCACAGCGATGCAGAGGCCCTCCTGCGTCAGTACCTCACCAATACTCAGGAGTTCACTCATTCATATCTGCTTCCCATCTTCAAAAAATGGGGCGACCAGTCGTTTGCGGAAGCACTTTTTGAAGTTGCTGTGGAGGGCGACCGTCTTAAAGAGGATGCCGATCCCGAACTTCTGGAAGTGCTTGGTCATTTAAAGTACGCACCTGTCATGCCCATTCTGACAGACTGCCTTTTTAAAGAGAAGACCACTGATTATTATATTTCTGCCTATGCAGCATTGGGATTGCTCCATTTCGACTGCAGCGGTCTTCAGAAAGAAATCAAAGAATCCATTGAAGACTGTTATGGCAAAAACCTGTTTCCCGAGTTTGTACCGGCACTGGTCTGCAAACTCAACGACCGGCAGCAGGTTCTCGAAAATCTCTATGAACTCGGAAATACCACTGCCTCCACCGACTGCAATGCCGGAATAATTCTGGGCTTTTCGTTGTGTGCAGAGGAGGGCAGACCTTATTTCATGAAAATTCTGTTTGACCCCGCTTGGGAAACCGGTTCTTCCGCCACAGCTACGGTGCAGTATGTTTATAAAGGCTTAAAGAATCTTGAGATTTCATTTAAAACGGTTTATGAGTACATGATTTCAGCTTCCGACAGCGTCAATGAAAGCCTGGACGTTTTCTTTGCCTTGCTAAGAAAAAGAATCAATGACGCAGACCTGCATCACCCGGAATCATTCGCCGACCTGTACACCCTGCTCTTTACGATAACTACCGGGAGCCAAAACAGTGCGCTCACCGATCTGGCAGAACACGCAGGCAAAGGAGGAGAGGCTGATGAATTGGAGAACCTCCTGCTTCTTAAAGTGAATGAAGAGGTACTGCTGAAAAATTTCATTTAGTAGCGGTTTTAAACATCGGCCTCTGCGGCAAAAAAGAATGCTGGACTTTTCCCTGTCATCTGATCAGAACAGCAGTGGAGCGCCTTCAGGAATAATCATGAGCGGCATCTGAACCTTACGGGCCAGCGTTGCACTGTGGCTTCCCGTTGTGACTCTTTCGAAGAAACTTTTGCGCTCATGTCCCATCACCACCAGATCCACGTCCTTATATCTCAGTACCCCGAGACCGGTATTGACTCCAACCACTTCAATGGGCAGATAAGTGACTTTTCCGTCGATATTCTTGATAAACTCCTCTTTTTTGTGGAGATAGGCTTTTTCATCAATCAGGTCGGAAAATCCGGTGACATAGCTGACCATCAGTTCGGCATCGAAATATTTCGCAAACCTCGCGACGGACCAGGCGGTTTTTTGATCCCGCCTGTTGAGGTCTGTAGCGAACGCAATTTTCTCCATCTTTCTGTACCGGTGATGATGGGGAACGATCAGAAGCGGATATTTGCTTTCATTAATCATTTTAAGACTGCTGCTTCCAAACAGAAGTCTGTTCAGTTTTCCGCTACCGGTCATACCCATCACCACCAGCATCGCCTTGGTTTCTTTTGCCTTGTCATCAATAAGGCTCACCAGATCCTTTTGTTCCGCAGACCAGGTAATAGCAGGCTTGAAAAGGCCGGGATTATCACCCTGTATAATGTTTTCTTTCGTTTCTAAAGCTTTTGCCAGTTTTTTCAATGCTTTTTCTGCATCTTTCTTTACATCAGGAAGTTCCAGTAATGTCCATGGAACTTCGCTTATTATGGGGCTTTCAACAGGATCATGATACGCATGACACAGGTGCAGATCAGCTTTCAGCCCAATAGCCAGGTTGAGCGCGAAACGTGCAGCGTTTTTGGAGGGATTCGAGAAATCGGTAGGGACAATAACAGTTCTCATAACAGGTGTTTTTAGTAATTCAGTAACTCCCAACCTCGTGTCTTGCCGCAGATTTGAACAGCGCAGAGAAAAGAACAGAAAGACAAGAGATTGCCTTCATCATCATTTATACAGTAAAGTTACGAAAATTTGTGGGGTTAACCTGCTGATAGAAACTATTTATCAGTTGATTTACAGGCGAATATCAACGGTGCTTCCGTTTCACCGTAAATATTGACAGATGATTTGTGATTAAAGTTTTTAAAAAAAATATATCATGGTATTTACATTTATCGTAATATTGCAATATTAAAACATGATCAAAAAATTTAACCATTATGGGACTTACCAAAACAGAGCATTTTACCGATGAACAGAATGAAATGGCGGTACTGCTGAAAGCCATGGCACATCCTGCCAGGATTGCCATTATTGAATATCTGCTCACCACCAACACCTGCATCTGCAATGATATTGTGGAGGTATTGCCTCTGGCGCAACCTACGGTTTCGCAACACCTTAGGGAACTGAAAAATGCCGGAATTATTCAGGGAAGCATCGATGGCAAAGCCATTAATTACTGCATCAATAAGGAAACGATTCAAAAGTTCGACTCCTTCATCAACCATATTTTCCATAAAATGGATTCCCTCGAAAACAACAGATGTTAAAATAATAACCTTCAAAACCATTCATTATGAGACTTTCAGAAATCAAGAACATTCTTACCAACCTGCAGGAACTGCATTTTGTATTAGAAAACGGCGAACAGGTTCCAGACCATTTCCACGTGACCGAAGTGGGGCAGATCAATAAAAAATTTATCGACTGTGGCGGTGTGATCCGCGACGAAAAAGCCATCAACTTCCAGCTTTGGTTTTCTACCGATAACGACCACCGCCTGGAAGCTGAGAAACTCAAAAAGATCATTGCCCTTTCCGAAGATAAACTCGGCCTGGAGGACGTAGAGATCGAAGTGGAATACCAGCAGTCGACCATCGGGAAATTCGGTTTGGATTTTAATGGAAAAGAGTTTGTGCTTACGACTAAAACCACGGCCTGTCTGGCTCAGGATGCGTGTGGAATTCCTCAGGAAAAACCGAGAGTAAAACTTTCAGAACTTCAATCCGCCAGCTGTGCTCCGGGCTCCGGCTGCTGCTAGGCTTTTAGATCCTTTAAACAATATAATCTCCTGATCATCTTATAAAAAGTAAAACCATGTTCAAAAACCTAAGAGAAAGCATTGAGGTCATTTCCATTATGCCCGTTTCCGAAGAACGAAAGGAAATCCTTAAACCTCTTGCTGGGTTCATTCAGAAAAAAGCAGATGCGGGGGAAAGAACTAACCTGAACTTCATCTGTACCCACAATTCCCGCCGAAGTCACCTTTCCCAGATCTGGGCACAGGTGATGGCGGAACATTTTAACATCAGGAACGTGTATTGTTACTCCGGCGGAACAGAGGCCACTGCCATGTTCCCGAAAGTGGCGGAAACACTCCACAGTCAGGGAATGGAAATTCAGAAGCTGTGTGACACCGACAATCCGGTATACGCTGTAAAATATGCAGAGAATGCACATCCGGTCATCTGTTTTTCCAAGAAATATGATGATGCATTCAATCCGGTATCCGGTTTTGCCGCGGTGATGACCTGCTCCAATGCCGACGTGGGTTGCCCGTTTATCGCGGGGGCAGAAAAGCGCGTAGCGGTAAAGTTTGAAGACCCAAAATCCAGCGACGGAACCCATGAGATGGACCGCACCTATTATGAAAGAAGTCTGGAGATCGCTGCCGAGATGTATTATGTGATGAGCATGATTCGATAAAAGTTTAACGCCTGCTGTCGCGTTTTTATAATGGGCAGTGTTTTCTCAAAACTTAAAATTAATGTCTGCAAACAACTGCACTCCACACGAAAGAAAAAAACTTTCCTTCCTCGACAAAAATCTTACCCTCTGGATTTTTCTGGCAATGTTTCTGGGCGTCGGTATAGGTTATTTCTATCCGGATTCATCAAAGATTATTAATGCATTTTCCTACGGCACCACCAATATTCCGCTGGCAATCGGACTGATTCTGATGATGTATCCGCCGTTCACGAAAGTGCGGTACCGCGAACTCCCGAAAGTCTTTAAAAATACAGAGATCCTGGGCACATCGCTGCTCCTGAACTGGATTATCGGACCTGTTCTGATGTTTGCGCTGGCCATTATCTTCCTGCACGACAGGCCTGAATACATGATCGGTCTCATTCTGATCGGTCTTGCACGATGCATCGCCATGGTAATGGTATGGAACGAGCTTGCCGAAGGTAACAGGGAATATGCCGCCGGACTCGTGGCGATCAACAGTATCTTTCAGGTAATTTTTTACAGCATCTACGCATTCCTTTTCATAACGGTTTTACCGCCATTATTTGGTATCACGGGCTCCGAAGTCGATATTACCATCGCTCAGATTGCCGAAAGTGTGGCAATTTATCTGGGAATTCCATTTGTGCTCGGTTTCCTGACCCGGTATTTCCTGTTGAAAGCAAAAGGAGAAGAATGGTACAATAAGGTTTTCATTCCTAAAGTTTCCCCAGTTACTCTAATTGCGCTGTTGTTCACCATTGTGGTTATGTTCAGCCTCAAAGGTGAAATGATCATACAGATTCCTTTTGATGTGCTGCGTATTGCGGTTCCTTTGGTCATTTATTTTGTTCTGATGTTCCTGGTAAGTTTCTTTCTGGGTAAAAAACTAGGAGCTGATTATTCGAAGAACGCAGCGATTTCCTTTACCGCGGCTGGCAATAACTTTGAGCTGGCCATTGCGGTTGCCATTGGGGTTTATGGCATTAATTCCGGACAGGCATTTGCAGGAGTGATCGGGCCGCTCGTGGAAGTTCCTGCACTTATTGCCCTTGTAAATGTGGCTTTCTGGCTGAAAAGAAAATGGTATCCGAACAGCTAAGCTGATCAATCTGATTTAAAGCATCACTCCAGGTTCACCACCGTTGTACTCTTCACTTCCTTGATCATAAAAGACGAGTGGGTGCTGGCAATGTGCTGCAGGTTCGTAAGTTTGGTCACCATGAATTCGCGGTATTCCTGAATATCTTTTAAAGCGATCTTCAGGATATAATCATAGTCCCCACTCACGTGGAAACATTCCAGCACTTCGGGGAACTGCGTGATCTCCCGTTCGAACTGTGTAATATACTCCTTGCGGTGCTGCTCAAGTTTCACGTGGCAGAGCACCATGAAATCTTTCCGAATGAGTTTCCTGTCGACCAGCGCTACATATTTATTGATGACTTTCAGCTTTTCAAGTTTTTTAATGCGTTCAAAAACTGCGGTTACCGATAAATCAAGCTCCGTGGCCATGGATTTGGTGGTTCTTTTGGAATCTTCCTGTAGCAGAAGCAGGAGCTGTCGGTCTTTTGGATCAAGGTTCATCTGAAAAAAAGTTGGTAACGGTTGAGAATTCGTCCTCTAATTTAGAATTTAAATCTGTAAAATACGCTTTTTTACCTTTTATTTTCGGTTAAATCATAATCTGTTTGTTTTATAATTGGAATACTGCCAATTTTAAACAACATAAAAACAATGATTACCATGGAAAAATTCAACGCAGCCAATAATATTCAGGACCTGCAGTATTTCGGTGAGTTTGGCGGGGTGAACCCTTCCATCTCCGACAGTTCAACCTATACCTTCCTATCCGCAAAAACAATGTTCGATACCTTCGAAGGCAATACCGACGGTTGTTACCTGTATTCGCGTCACTCATCTCCCAGCAACCTCTACCTTTCCGAAGCCCTCGCTCAGATGGAAGGAACAGAGAATGCAAACGTCACTGCTTCAGGAATGGGCGCAATAACTTCTGTCCTGCTGCAGCTCTGCAAATCGGGCGACCATATTGTATCGAGCCGAACCATTTATGGCGGAACTTACGCTTTTATGAAGAATTTTCTGCCCGGTTTAAAGATTGAAACTTCCTTTATAGATATTACCGACCTCGCAAAAGTGGAGGCCGCCATTAATGAAAACACCAAAGTCCTTTACTGCGAAACGGTGAGCAACCCGCTGCTTGAAATCGCTGATTTAAAAGGCCTTTCCGAACTTGCTGAAAAATACAGTCTTCAGCTGGTTGTAGACAACACCTTTTCTCCGCTGAGTATTTCGCCAAAACTTCTGGGCGCGGATGTGACCATTCACAGTTTAACCAAGTTCATTAACGGCAGCAGTGACGCCGTGGGTGGAGTAGTGTGCGCTACCTCAGCTTTCATCAATGACCTGAAAAACGTAAACAGTGGAGCCTGCATGCTTTTGGGGCCTACCATGGACAGTCTGCGGGCGGCAAGCATTCTGAAAAATCTCAGAACCCTGCATATCCGCATGAAAAAACACAGTGAAAATGCCCAGTATCTGGCGGAACGGTGGGAAAAAGACGGTCTTAACGTGAAATATCCGGGACTTAAAAGCCATCCTCAGCATAAACTTTTTACCGGTATGATGCATGAAGAATACGGATACGGCGGCCTGATCGCTCTGGATGTAAAAACGGTGGAAAAAGCCAATGAGCTGATGGAAATGATGCAGCATGAAAACCTGGGTTACCTGGCAGTGAGTCTGGGATTCTATAAAACGCTGTTTTCGGCCTCCGGAAGCTCAACCTCCTCTGAAATTCCTGAGGATGAGCAGAAAGAAATGGGGCTTTCGCCCGGCCTCATCCGCTTCTCTATCGGTCTGGATCATGATATTGAAAGAACTTACGAAAAAATGCGGGAATGCATGGTGAAAACCGGTGTTCTGTAATTTTATAAACCTATGTTGCAAAAGCTTCCGTAAGGGAGCTTTTTTTGTTAATCAGCGCAAAGGAATTTTGGGCTACAGATTAATTCTAACGCGCTGTCGCTGAGCAAAGAGGTAAAAAAGATTCAAAAGATAACTTTAATCATATTTCTGGGTAATTGGTTAATAATCAATATGTTACACTGTGGTTTATGCTTTTTATTCTACAAAATAGTGCGCGTTGATCAAAATTAAACCTCAGGATGAGTTTCCTCACTTGTCAGTTCATTTATAATGAGTACTTTAGCTGCCCCTTTATCGGGAACTTATCTCTCACATAAAGGTAAAAGATTAATGGTTATAAAAGGACAGCTTGTCGAAATCCCAGCCGATTCTCCGCTTTACACAGAAGCGAAGCCTGAGTTCACTTCCGCACTGGAAGCGCTTCGCTGGGAATCCCGTACCCATCAGTATTCACTCTTCGACGGTTTTCTGGTTGGCGGTCATCCCGGCGTGGAGTACTTCCGGCCCGGACAGCGGAGAGGAATTGAGGTGGGTGGTAAAAAAGCCCCGCTCTATGTTATCGGCATTGACAATGCTGAAAACAGAATCTTCGTGGGGGAAGGCAGAAACCACCCCGGACTGTGGACGAAGGCGATCGCCTTTGACTCAGGAAGCATAAATTCGGATAAGGGCATTATCATGTCTGAAGAAGTGCTGCAGAAGGGTATTCCTGTTAGCGTACAGTCACCTTCACTTCCAACGGCGTTAAACGCAACTTTAGTGGCTTTCGGTGCTGAGTTTTTTCTGACTGCAGACGAACGCTTTCCCATCACTGTAAAAGACGAAGACCTTACCCTTTATCACCGGAATCAACCCATCGCAACTATAAAAATTAACAATATCAATTTATTATGAAACTAAAATTATCATTTTTAGTAAGTATTTTTTCGTTCTTACTTTATGCGCAGAGCGCTCCGTCCTATTATTCTGGAGTTAATTTCAACAAAACCGGCAATGCCCTGAAAAGCGAACTGGCGTCTTTAATTACCACGACTCACACCAAAACAATTTCCTACAGCGAGCTGCAGACTCTGATGAAAACGAGTGATGTAGATCCTGACAAACCGGGAAATCTTCTTCTGATTTACGGCTCCCAGGCATCAGGAACTCACCAGAGAAGCCGTCCTGTAGGAGGAACCTGGAACCGCGAACACGTGTATGCAAAATCTAAAGGAACCCCGAATCTTGGAACTTCAGGTCCCGGAGCTGACGGGCATCACCTGAGACCGGCAGACAATACCCTGAACAGTACCAGAGGTAGTCTTCTTTTTGATGACGGCGCAGGTGCAACTGCCTATAAAACCAGCCGTGGCGGATGGTATCCGGGTGATGAGTGGAAAGGTGATGTAGCCAGAATCCTGATGTATATGTATGTAAGATACAATACCAGATGTCTGCCGCTGAATATCACCATGAACCCGAATACCTATTCACAGGATTTCCCGGATATTTTGCTCAAATGGAATATTGAAGATCCTGTATCAGGTTTTGAAATCCAGAGAAACAATGTAGTAGCTCAAACCCAGAAAAACAGAAACCCGTTTATCGACAATCCTTATCTGGCTACTGTAATCTGGGGAGGTCCTGCAGCACAGAACAACTGGCCTGATACCTTCAGTGGAGGAACTGCCGGAGATACAGAAGCCCCGAGTGTTCCGATGAATCTTGCGGTTACAGCAGCTACCTCATCAAGTATCTCTCTGAGCTGGAGTGCCTCAACTGATAATGTATATGTAAGCAGTTATGACGTATATGTAAACGGGGTGTTCAAATCGAATGTATTTGGAACCACAGCAACGGTTTCAGGATTGAATCCTTCCACAACTTATACTTTCCATGTAGTAGCCAAAGATTCTTCAGGAAACGCTTCAGGAAACAGTACGGCGGTAGAGGGAACTACACAGGAAGGCAGCACCGGAGAGGGCACAACCTGCGGTACTGAAGATTTCGAGAATATGCCGGCGGTTTCTTCGTCGTATGCCGACAGAACCTGGTCGAACAAAGGAATTGTATGGACTGCTACTTATGCAAGAACTGATGCACAGGTTTATATTGACGGGGCAAGCAGAGCGATCTGTCTTAGAAAAGGGTCACTGAAATCTTCTGTAATTTCAGGCGGTATCGGCTCATTTACTGTAACAACCTATCTTCCGTTCAGTGATTCTAATGGCAACTATATCTTAAAGATCAATGGAGAAGTAAAAGGGCAGATTCCGTATTCAAAAACCAAAACTACCACTACCATCGAAGGTATCAATGTAGCAGGAAATGTAGTTATTGAACTTATCGATGAGATCACCAGCAACCGTGTTTCTTTTGATAACCTCAGCTGGACCTGCTATTCGGCGATGGCAACTGATGATACTTCTGTTAGAAACCAGAAACTTACGGTGTATCCTAACCCAGTAAAAAATCAGGAATTCTTCGTTACCGGAATCACCAAAAAGGAAACGGTGAAAATTTACAGTGTGACAGGACAATTGCTTCAGACCCTTTCTAATGTAGGAAACAACGAAAGCCTTCAACTGAAATCACTGCCAAAAGGACTTTATTTTATCACGACTTCAACCCAGTCTGCGAAAATGATTGTTGAATAGGGGGATACCGAAATTCATTATAACAGTGAAGCCGGAAGATTATTCTTCCGGCTTTTTTATACTCCCGCGCATGATATTCCGGCCTCATAAAAAGACTGTATTTCTACATTCCGGGAAGAGTGTGTAAAACTGAAAGAGGTTTATAATTAAAGGGTTTTAAGGCTGAATTAATTAACATTTAATTAATAACTTATTAAATATATTCATTTTATTTCTGTTATTGTTGAATAAAATCAAGTAGCTTTACATTGTGAAATTTCCGTGATTTATTACTTTAAAAACCCCAAATCATGAAAACAATAAAAGCATTCGTGAGTCTATGGAGACTAATCGTTCCCGCATTGCTTGTCTCCATCAGCAGTATGGCACAAAACCCAAAACCCAGCCTCGACAGAATTGTTGAAACAACTTTTGAAGTCAAAGATTTTGAGGTATGGAAGCCCGTGTTTATGAAGGATTCATTAAGCCGCCGGAACAGTGGTGTTGAAATGATTGTAATCAGTTCTAAAATTGACCATCCGAAGCACATGATGTTTGTTGGAATGATTAAGGAAGTGCAGCAGGCCAAAAAGGCGTTGAAAAACCCCGATTTTCTCGGTAGGTCCGCAGCCGTCGATATTTCCAATTTAAAGTCTGAGTTTTATGAAGTTCTGCGGTTTAATCCCGATGCCAACGAACCTCAATGGCTTATTATGAACTTTAAAATCAAAGATTATATCAAATGGGTGAATGCTTTCGATGCCGGTCAAAAGCTGCGTGCTGATGCCGGACTCGTGGATGTGTTAATTGCAAAGGATGTAGAACAGCCGCTTAAAATACAGGTCGTTCTCGATATCACCGATCTTAATAAAGTCAAAGCATTTATGAGCTCAGAAATTCTCAAAGAGAAGATGAAAAGTGCCGGAGTAATCGGTAAACCCGATGTAGAATACTACGAAGGACGCTGAGAGTTCCTCAAAAACTAGAAGGCTTTCAATACCTCAGCGAGAATTTTATGAGTATATAATTGCTGATTTTCAGACAGACTTTTTTCCGCTTCGCCCTTTATTCTTTTGGATAATATAATTTTACCTTTTTTGCTTACTGCAATATAGGCGTAGCAGTTTGTTATCCCTTTTTCGGGCATTGGTTGTGCATACCCTGTAATCGCAATACCTGCTTCTGCATTAAACTTTCCTTCCGCCGCCAACGACATCTGTTCCGCAATCTCTTTTGAAACCGAATCACACGCCTCTGCCATGATCGGGTTGACGTCAAGATGCATGGCTTTCTGCCCTGCATTATACACCGTGATGCCGCCCTGAAAAAAAGACATCGCATCCGGAGCTTGCGATAGGGTAAACTGCAGCATTCCCGAAGTGCAGCTTTCAGCAACGGCAACCGTAATGCGGTTTTTTATGAATAATTGGGAAACCAAGGCAAGGTTTTTGTTATCAATAGTTTGCATTTTTCTGTTTATTTTTAGAATATCCCTTTTATTTTACGGTTATTAATACATTATATATAATAAGTGAGCATTTTCATCTTATCCAGGAAACAAAAATAATTCCAAATGAAAAGAGACGGTACAAACAAAAGCATCTGGCAAAACGATTCTTCATTCCTGCAGAATACCGCAGAAATACCCGACACGGTAGATACGATAATTGTGGGCGCAGGGCTCACCGGTATAAGTCTGGCATATGAACTCCAGAAGCGCGGGCAGCGTTGTCTGGTTATCGAACAGCACAGTATCGGGTCCGGAACCACCGGAGGAACCACGGCGCATATCAATAATTTTTTTGATGTGTCCTATGATCAGCTGATCAGCCGTTTTGGGTTTGATGCCGCCTCAGTAGTGGCTGAAAATGCCGGAAAGGTAGCTGACAGGATAGCTGAAAACATTCAGGAATGCGGAATTTCCTGCGATTTCGACCGCTGCAGTTTCTATCTTTTAAGTACGGAAGAAAAGCATGACAAACAACTCTCAGATATTTTTGACGCTCATCAGGAATTGGGAATTCACGGACGACAGGTGACGGAGATTCCCTTTACAGTGCCTTTCCGTGAAGCGATTGAAATTGAAGGCCAGGCACAGTTTCATCCTCTCAGATATATTACCGCTCTTGCCCATGAATTCGAGGTGAGAGGTGGAGCAATATTGCTCAATACCCGGATCAGCAGTCATCAATCCAGCGGAGACCGCGTAGAGGTTTTTACCGAATTCGGAAGAAAATTCACTGCTAAGAATTTGGTTTGGGCCACTCATATTCCTCCCGGAATCAGCCGCTTCAGCACGATGAATGCACCGTACCGCAGCTATGCCCTTGCAGCGAAACTTGATAGTCCGCCACCGAAGCTCGCGCAGGGAGCAGATTTATACGATCCCTATCATTATTTCCGCTATCATGAGATTGACGGTCAATGGCATCTGATCATTGGTGGGTTCGACCATAAAACAGGACATGAACAGGATACGGAGAGACCTTTTGAAGCATTGAAGGCTTACGCGCAGGATCACTTTGTTTTTACTGAAATCGTTGAACAGTGGTCTGCGCAGTATTATGTGCCCGTGGACGGTTTGCCGTACATCGGTAGAATGCCTGGTGAAAATCATGTCTTTATCGCAACAGGATATAACGGTAACGGAATGACCTGGGGAACCCTGGCGACGGATATTATTGCAGATCTGATGGACGGTCTGGAAAACGGACTTGCGGAAACCGTATCTCCCTCCCGTTTGGAATTCACTGCCAGTGCACGGGAGTTTGTGAAGGAAAATGTTGATGTCGTATTTCATCTGATCAAAGACCGTTTTAACGCTGATAAAAAAGCTGAACTCGATTCGCTTGAAAACGGGGAAGGAAAAGTCATTGTTTTTGAAGGAAAAAATGTGGCCGCATACCGCGATGATCAGGGTGCGGTAAAGCTTCTTTCTGCCATATGCCCTCATATGGGCTGTACAGTGAATTTCAACACCGCTGAAAAAACCTGGGACTGCCCTTGTCACGGTTCGAGATTCGATACCGACGGCAACCTCCTTACAGCACCTGCCACCGAAAATCTTAAACCGATTAACCTCTAAATGACATAAAATGGAAGCATCAAATCCTGTAACTCCCCGCGGAACCGCCGTGACGATCCCGGGTGAAACCACAAGAATCCAGCATAACCTGGGAACCACAGATATTATAGTCGCCCTGTATAATGTCGCTACCGGAAACGAGCTCAACAGTGGCATTACCATTATCGATAAAGATTCGGTGATGATTACTACCGCCAGCGGTGCACCTGAACAAATAAGGGTGGTAATCGTTGGTCTCTGATTTCCTGTTTAATGATGTGAAGGCATCTGAATTTTAAAATAATCAAAATGGATAAAACATTTGACATACATTCCCTGAACGGGAAAACGGTCGTAATTACCGGAGCCAGCAGTGGAATAGGGCGTGCGGCAGCAGAGGCCTTTGCCATCGAAGGATGTTCCGTCGTGTTGGCTGCACGCGGTGAGCCTGCGCTGGAAGAGATCCTCGAGTTGTGCCGCGGTTTGGGTGCCAGTGCAGTGGCAGTACCTACTGACGTATCGGATCCCGTGCAGGTAAAGCATCTTGCAGAGCAGGCCCTGCAGTTCAACGGCCGTATCGATATCTGGATCAACAATGCCGGAGTTATGGCTACCGGTAAATTAGAAGAAATGCCGGTGGAAGTAGTGGAACAGGTTGTGAAGACCAATCTGCTGGGCTATCTTTTTGCTGCCCATACTGTTCTTCCGATTTTTAAAAAACAGGAAGAGGGAGTGCTTATCAATAACATATCCATTGGCGGTTGGATGCCCGCGCCTTACGGCGCAGCATACTCTGCCTCGAAATATGGTGCAAGGGGAATGGTAGAAGCACTTCAGGGCGAGGTGTCAGATTTTTCCAATATCCACGTCTGTGCACTTTATCCCGGCATTCAGCGTTCAACAGGCAATATGCATTCGGCAAAATACTCAGGTTTTTCCTCTAAAATACCTCCGCTTTCCTTCGATCCGCGCGAACTCGCCGCAAAGATGGTGAAGACGGCGAAGCATCCGAAAAAAACGAATTATACCGACTGGACTTCCTTCTTGTTGAAAAATCTTTACGGGGTTTTTCCGAAAGTAATGGTTAACAGTATGTCCGCGGGAATGAGGCTGATGATGAAGAATTCTGATCCATCTGAAACCAACGGAAACGTATTGGTTCCCTCTGGTGAACCGCACCGGATTTATGGGGAAACCATGATTCCGCCGCCTTCTCCCACCACTAAAAAACTGATGTTTGCAGCATCTTTGGCAGCAGCAGCAGCAGCAGTAATGCTCTTCAGGCATTCGAAAGAACCCAACACTAAACCTAAACATTTAAAATAAAAAATATGAAAGCAGCCGTATTTCACAGTCCCGGGAAAATAACCTGCGACGAAACAGAAGACCCGAAAATAGAAGCTCAGGATGATGTAATTCTGAAAGTAACTTCCACTGCCATCTGCGGTAGTGATCTCCACATGTATTCCGGTGGTATTCCCCAGGCCCGTCCTATGGTGATGGGACATGAATTTATGGGGATCGTAGAAGAGACAGGAAGTAATGTCCACGGTTTGAAAGTAGGTGACCGTGTTGTGGTACCTTTCCCAATCGCCTGTGGGGGCTGTTTTTTCTGCGACCACGATCTTCCGGGTCACTGTGAAAACAGCAATCCGGATATGTATGGACCCGAAGGCGGAATCCTGACTGAAAAGGGTGGAGGCATGTTTGGCTACAGCGATCTGTACGGAGGTTACAACGGCGGGCAGGCCCAGTATGTCCGTGTCCCTTTCGCCAATACAGGACCACGAAAAGTGCCGGACCATCTTACCGATTCTCAGGTTCTCTTTCTCACTGATATTTTCCCTACGGGCTATACCGGAGTAATGTGGGGCGAACTGAAAGGAGGGGAGACCGTTGCTGTTTTCGGTGCCGGACCTGTAGGAGTGATGGCAGCAAAAAGTGCGGTACTTCACAATGCTTCAAAAATAATTGTAATCGATACGCTGCAGTACCGTCTTGACCGGGTTAGAGCCCAGACCGGCTGCGAAACCGTGCTGTGGAAAAATGCCAAGGACACCATAGAGGAAATCCGCCATCTGACTCAGGGTCGCGGTGCGGATCTCTGTATTGATGCAGTGGGTTTTGAGCCGGAGCGCAATATTGTAGACCGGGTAAAAGCCACGGTAAATTTCGAAAAAGGAAGTATAAAGGTATTGGATGCCTGCTTCAGTGCTGCAAGAAGGGGAGGTAGAGTTTCCATCCTCGGGGTTTATCCGGTAAATTATGACAACTTCCGTTTGGGGCAGATTTTTGATAAAGGGCTCACTGTAAGAGCTGGGCAGGCTCCGGTTCATGCCGTGATCGATAAACTGTTGGGTTACGTTGCAGAAGGAAAAGTAGTCCTTGATGATGTTATCACTCACCGGATGTCGCTTACCGATGTTGCTAAAGGGTACGAGATCTTCGACAAGAAAGAGGACGGTTGCGTCAAAGTAGTGCTTGATCCATGGAAATAATTACTGATGCACTTCAAGGAGACCTATTTTTTCCGAATAAAAAATAATCATTACATTTATAGTTAGAATTCATCCGGCGATACCTGTCGGGTGAATTGTTTTTGACCAATTCAAAATCAGGTGGATTTCCTAATGGGGAAGCGAATGTCTGGAGGGAGGTGCAGCTGTAGCATTAAAACAGTTTAAGATATGCCCAGTAAAAACCAACAGATCCGGGAACTCAGTTTCCACAATGAACTTCTGGAGAACTATTTCAGAAATACTATTATTCCGCAGCTCTTCATTGACGGTTCGCTGAGGCTTCAGAAATTTTCTCCTCCTGCAATGAAGCAGTTCAGTCTTGCAGATTCAGATATAGGAAGGCCAGTTGAGGAAATAAAAGACAATTTCCGGTTTCCTTCCATCATCGATAATATTCAGAAAGTCATCGATACCGGCGAAGTACTGGAAAAAGAAATTCAGACTGTCGACCGGCGGTGGTATCAGATGAATATCCTTCCATACATCCGCCTTCAGGACAAAAAAACAGATGGTGTTATCATCACTTTTGTTGAAATTACGGCCAGGATCAAAGATCTTAAAGAGCAGGAAAAACTGGTTGCAGATTACCAAATCCTGCTGGATACGATTTCACACGACGTTAAAAATCCCCTCACTAATCTTGTGTTGGCTGTGGCCTTGTTTAAAAAGGCTACACCAGGGGACACCAAACAGTATCATGCACTGCTTGAAACGGTAGACACCGCTTTATCTAAAATGCATACCCTGATTAATGAGCTTACTTCAGAAAGAAAAAATTGCCATAACATATCGGGCAATGAGGAACTTTTGAGCATTGAAAATATTCTGGAAGATGTACGGCTGATCCTCAGTGATAATATAACGGAGGCGGGCGCTATGATCCGCAGTGAAATTAATGTTTCCGAAATTACATTCTCAAGGAGAAAACTGAGGACGGTTCTTTATAATTTGATTAACAATGCTTTAAAATTCAGATCGGAAAAACGGAAACTGCAAATTACGGTAACTTCTTACACCGAAGCTGGGTTCACTGTAATTGCTGTAAAAGATAACGGAATAGGAATAGAACGCGATAAGCAGGATGAGGTTTTCTCTAAATACTGCCGTCTGAAGCACCATATCGAAGGAACGGGGGTTGGGCTTCATCTTATAAGAGAAATTGTTACCAATGCAGGCGGTAAAATCATGCTGCAAAGTGAAGTTGATCAGGGATCGGAATTTAAGGTTTATCTTAAGCTGAAATAAAAAAGAGGAGGATTAATTAGATCCTCCTCTTTTTATTGTAATGTGTTTAGATATGTACCAATCTCCGTATTTTTTTGCCTTAAATCAATTTTCAAAATTACGAAATTGGGTACGAATTTAATTGGTGCTATTCTCCGGTTTCACTGTTAGGTGCATCTACAGGTTTCGACTGTGATGAGCCCTGCTGCCTCAGAAAAATTGAAAGCACGATGATGGCGAATATAGACAGAAATTCGCTCTGCCAGTTTTGGAATGATTCAAACCAAAGCCGCGAGTCTGTGAGGTATTCGCCCACCCGCTGTATCGGTTTACCCTCAAGCCTGTTCTGAGTATTGGCGTCATGAAGGCTTCCGTAAACGTGAAGTACAAAGATGCTTCAAACAGCAGAATAAGTGAGATGGTAAGCGAGTTTTTGTAAAGTTTGAGCCATATACCGGCTTTGCGGACCGGCCATGGTGCTCCTTCCCGGTCGGGTGAAGGCGTTCTGTCTACCTCATTGGGTTTATCAATGTCCTTCGATTCGGAAGAGCCTTTCTGCCGCAGAAAAATCGTAAACCACACCAATAAACCCATCTGTAAAAACTCGCTTTCCCAGTTTTTGAAAGTGGCTTCAATGAAATGTCCGGAATGTAAGTATGGGTAAAAATTTACGGTTTCTCCGCCCCATTCCTGAAGGTCTTTATTATATTCCAGCAGTCCGAAATAAATCTGTCCGTCTAAGCCCAGTAAAAACAAAAGCAGAAATACAACAGAAAGGCTGTTGTTATAAAGCCATTTTTTCATTTCGATATGAAATTACTTTGGTAAAATGAAGGGTTGGTTATCATTTTGAAGTTCCAGCGTGTTTCGCCGCTGTACTTTCACTTTAGAACTTTCGTTCCGGTATACTTCTTTGCGCAGATTGGTGCTCGAAAAACGGTGATGGCGTTCATTGAAATACAGAACGATATTCTGGTCTTCACAGAATTTTCGCCCCGTAAAATTTTTGTCCCTGTATTCCACGCCTATAATTCTTACATCAACGGAATACAGTTTCAGAATATCTTCCAGATCCTGTTCTGTCGTATAGGGAATGATTTCATCTACATATTTGCAGGCCTTCAGCTGAATGTATCTTTCAACTACGGTTTGCACGGGTTTGTTTTTTTCCGGCCTGTCAATTGTAGGATCGGTCTGTAAGCCGACGATAAGGTGATCGCACTGTGCCTTTGCTTCCGCAAGCATCCGGATATGCCCGGCATGCAGAAGATCAAAACAACTGAAGGTAATTCCGGTAATTTTTTTATTGGTATCCATAATAGTTTGTTAAATGTTTAATTCCTCCATTTCCTCAATGAATTCGGAGTGCTTATAAATTGAAAGAACGTATTCAGGATCGGGTATCCGGTTTTTTTCGTGGTCGAGATCAAAAATTCCGCACCGGCTGTAAACGCTGAGGTTGTCCCAATCGGGCCTGTCCGTAACAGGATAGATGCAGATGCCGTGAAAATCGACGCCCTCGTATGCGGCTATAATACATTCGGCTGCAACTTCATCAAGCCATTCAGCACGGCTGTCTTCGAAATGCCCGGTTTCGGAAAGAAACATGGGTTTTTTATACCGCTGATATGCGTTGAGCAAAAGCTGATGTAAAGGTATTCTCTCGTTAGCATGATCCGGCCAGCAAAGGCTTTCGGCATCAGCTTTCCACTGGCAGTTCCAGTAATAATTGAACCCTAGAATCTCAAGATAACTTTCGTCACCTCCGAGTTCCGGACATCTTCTTCCGGCAATAATATCCATGGCTTCGAACTGGTATTCGTTGCGGATAGAAATTTCATCGGAATCGGGACCGTGTACTTTAACCAGCGGTTCCACGAGTACGATTTTACACTCGGGATCTTCCTGTTTCATTGCACGGATTCCCTGAAGTGCTGCTTTGCAAAGGTGGTATTTTAGATCCCAGCCGCTGTTCACCGCAAAAGGAACAGTGCCTCTGTCGTCGCCTGAAAGCCAAGACAGAAAACTGATCTCGTTGATCGGAACTACGTATAGTATTTCGCTGCTGTGTTTCCTGAAAAACCTTACAAAAGCCCGGCAGAGTTTCTCGAACCGGTCAGCAAAATGCGGATGGGTAGGGAAGAGCCCGTCAGGATACCCGAAATGGATAAGGTCCCAAATCTGCTGAATGCCTGTTTCTCGGGCCGCACGGATTCGGTTAAGCACCTCAGAAAAATCATATTCTCCTTCCGTTTTCTCCACTTCGCTCCAGCATATTCCTTCGCGGACGGTATAGATGTCGAGCGAAGTCAGCAGTCTGTAATCTCCGTGTACACGGAGATCGTGCTGGGTTTCTTTCAGGAGGTTTACTCTTTGGCCATGGCGGTTGATGTGATCAGCACATTCAAAACCACCCATCAGATAACTTTTAAAGAACGGTGAGTTTTTCATGATCTTCGCATTTTTCGGTCTCCAGAGTGGCAAATAAATCCAGTGCGTTTTTAAAAGCCTGGTCCATATTGAAATATTTGTAATTGGCGAGTCTGCCAACAAAATGGATATTCTTCAGCTGATCTGCATGCTTTTTATATTCTTCATAGATACGCTGGTTTTTCTCGTTCGGTACAGGGTAATAAGGTTCGCCTTCATCCACCGTATATTCTTTCACGATGCTTGTTTTAGCAGATTTTTGATTTCCGAAATGTTTGTACTCGATAATTCTGGTAAAATCCACATCCTGGCCGGGATAATTAACCACAGAGTTTTCCTGGAAATATTCCTGATCCAGATGTTCGGTGACAAAATTAATGGAGCGGTATTCCAGTTTTTCCAGCATCCGGTCTTTAAACTCAAAGAAACGGTCAACCGGTCCTGTATAGAATAATTTCCCGAAATCTTCCAGCTGATCCCTGATATCGAAATAATCTGTGTTCAGCAATACCGTGATATTTGGATGGTCGAGCATTTTCTCAAACATTTGGGTATATCCACCCTTTGGCAATGCCTGATATTGGTCTGAAAAATAACGGTCGTCATGATTGTGCCGCACCGGAATTCTCTCCAGAACTGAGGCGTGAAGCTCTTCAGGAAATTTATCCCACTGTTTTTTGGTGTAGTGCTTAAACATTTTTTCGTACAGCACTGGACCTACGCGGTTAAGCACGGCTTCTTCACCGTTTTTGGCTCTTTCAAAAGGAATCCGGTTTTCAGCAAGCCAGGTCTGCATTTCTTCTTCGGTTTCAAGGTTCTGGTCAAACAGAATATTTACGGTTTGGATATTCACCGGAATTGGGACGGTTTTGTCGTCAACGCCGGCGATAACCCGATGTTCCCAGGGATACCATTCAGAGAAACGGTTCACGTATTTCCATACTTCTTCGTCATTGGTATGAAAAAGATGAGCGCCGTATTTTGACACCAAGATTCCGTTTTCGTCATATTCATCGTAACAGTTACCGGCGATATGGTCTCTTTTTCGATGACCAGCACTTTTTTTCCTGCTGAGGCGTAACGTTCAGCTAATGTTGCACCGGAAATTCCGGCTCCTATAATGAGGATGTCTACGTTTTTCATGCGATGGTTTTTTGAATGATAGCGTCCATATTGGCAGCAGTATTGTCCCAGGATGTCTTTTCGAGAATTTCACTATAAGCTTCCTTAAAATTCTTCGCAGGGCTGGTAATTGCCTTTTGGAAATCGGTTTCGTTTTCCACAAGCATAATGCAGTGACTGTAGTCGCGGACTACATCTTTTATTTTTGTCGAAATAATCGGTTTCATTGCCGACATGTATTCCAGGGTCTTGGTCGGACTGATGAAACGGGTGGAATCATTCAGTGCAAACGGCATCATTGCAATATCAAAGCAGTGCAGGTAATCCGGAAGCTCATCATACGATTTCATGCCCAGATAATGGATGTTATCGGCTTTTGGGAGATCCTCTTCGGAAATTTTGCACAGCGGCCCGATCATTACAAATGAAGCATCAGGAGTCCTTTCTGCTGTCCGTCTTAAAAGTTCCAGATCAATTCTTTCGTCGATCACTCCGTAGTATCCAACGATAGGCGCAGGAATATTGCGTAAATCATCCGGTTTGGTATTTTTTATTGGGGTGGCAAAATGTTCTACGTCAACTGAACTTGGGAAGCAGAATACGTTATGATGTTTTTTTGCTTTGGATTCGTAAAGTGATTTACCTCCGGTATAAACCATATCTGCAAATGACAGAAGGGTGTTTTCCTGTTCCAGCAGATGAGGTGATGCACCTTTGAAAAGAGTGAGTTCATCCATGCAGTCGTAAACAACGGTTTCAAAATCAAGCTCATTAAGCACCTCCACAAACGCCGGCGAGTAAAACCAACCTACGGTAAAAGAAGCATTGTTAAGTTTTTTGCGCAGATAGGGACCGATGTCTTTCATATCAGAAACTGGCGGCTGGCATACGTGAATATTCGGGTTGATCTCTTTAATCTGAAAGGGGCCTGATCCGTTGAGCCGGGTCTGTACGGGCTCTTCAACTACCAAAATTCGGTAATCGCGGGATAGGCGGGTAATCAAATGTTGCGGTCTCTGGAACACGAAGTCCCAACGGAGATGACAAAAGACGATCATGTCGTAATTGTGCAATCCTCCGTTTGGTGACGGTACGTTTTTCATAATAGTATATTTTAATGTTTAGTAGTCGGAAACCGATGTCCTTGTGAATGGTATGTTCTCGCAAAAAAATATAATATCACTAGAGCGTAGTGATAACAAATATAATAAGATGGTAAAACCAGAGGGACTAAAGGACGATTTAGAATTAACGTTCCTGTCGGATGTCCTCTAAATTAACGAAAATGCAACAAAAACGGTGCCATGGAGAATTAAATTGGGTTAAATATAGTTATGGTTGATAAAAATACTAAAAAATCAAGTAAAGTATAAATGAAAAATACCAAATAAGAGTCAGCACCTGCGATAATCACAGGTGTTGATTTTATTAATATTTGGTGATTTATTATTCCAGACCGGACTGATTGGGGTTTTTCTCGTGTGTCTGCTGTGGAGGCATTGCCGTAGAGGCATTGATGCTGTCACCCATAATGGAATCCTTTTCCCGGTTCTGAATCAGGTCACGTTCTGTCTCCGCATAGTCTGCCGGCGTGGTATTCTGGGGTTTGTCGTTTTGCGAGCATGCAGAGAGAAAGACGATTCCCAGTGCTGCCATAACTGTAGTATATTTCATATGGTTTTTTTTAAAGTTAAGTGTTATAAATTCATTACCATTATAAAATCGGGTAGGTGCAAGGTATTTATTACTGAATAGCAGGCTACAAAAAAAGCAAGCAAAGCGCTTGCTTTATCATATTTATAATTAATCCGTATCATTATCATTCTCATCATCTTCCTCGGCAGCATGAAAATTAATTGAAGATTCAGCAATGTCGGTAAGATCGAGATCAGTTTCTTCCTCTTCTTCCAACGTCTGGTGCAGCAGATCAGCAGCCCTATCCTGCTGCAAGGTTTCTGCTAAGGCTACCAGCCCTCTGTATGAAGCAATTTCGTAATGTTCTACTTTCTGTGCCGCGATGATCAGCGCTGTATCTCTGGTCATGGTTCCTTCTTCAGTTTCTTTGATTATGGTTTCACCTGCTTTTACGATACCGATAATGGCATCGCATTTTTTGGCTTCCGGGCTTTCTCCGATTGATTTAAATACTTTTTCAAGTCGTGAAACCTGTTTCTGGGTTACTAAATGATGGTCTTCGAAGGCATCCTGAAGATCCCCGGTTGTTGCAGCTTCCTTCATTTTTGGCAGTACTTCGAGGATGTGTTTTTCAGCGAAATACATATCTTTTAGTCCGTCGAGAAAAAATTTATAAAGTGCACCTTCTTTAGTTGCTTCCTGGCTGTAGTCACGGTTTACAGAACTGTTGTCCGTCATCACGTTTTGCCCGGTGGTTATCGGGGATCGCGCAGTACTTTTCTTAACTGCTGTTTTCGCTGCTTCTGCAGTGGAAGTTCCCGCTGCTTTTGTTTTATCTGATTCCATAACATTTTTATTTAATGTGGTAAGGAAAAAGAAGCCGGCCCATGTTATTTAATTAAGAATTTCTTCCTCCTCTGCTTCCGAGACCGTCTCTACGGCCGGATCCGCTACGTGTACTTCTTCAATCTGAAGTAGATATGCCCTGGCTGTCTCTCATTGGTCGTTTTTTCCTCTTCCGCCACCACGCGACGAACAGCCGCCCTGATTTCCGCCTCTGTAACCGCCAACTTGTTTGGTTATATATTACGTTAACTAAAATCATTCCACGATGAAGCTTATACCGTTAATTATCCGTTAATTAACAGTTGAAAAGCTTGTAAGGAAATTTAACCTTTACTCCTTATTCATATATACGAAAAATGGTGTTTTTAAAGCGTTGAGTTGGCTGTAGAAACGATCGATTTATGGCGACATGTTAACGATCGTATTCAGAAATTGAAGATTAAGCGCAGGAAATTCCCTGCGCGTTTTAAAGGTGAATTTTCACTGAGTGAGAAGAAGTGGGGTATAACTCAAGCGATTTGCGGATGATGCATCAACCTTTTAAAAAGTGAAACAGGTCGTACTATTTCACTGTACGGACTACAAGAAAAAAGAATGTTGGTTTAGTCAGGAATTTTAACGCTGGACCAGTTTTCACCGCTTTTAATTCGCCACACCTGCATTTCTGAAATGCCGAACTGTTTCGCAATCTGTTTGGATGATTTGTTTCGCCTCAACAGCAGTTTGATGTGGATCACTTGGGTGGACGTGAGCTTCATGCCGTTTGCACGGGGTTTCGGATTGTATTTCCGCCATTTCTTTTCCTCAATAACCTTTGGGTTTTTGCTTTGATGGAGCGTATTTTCATCCTGACTCATCCATCGCAGGTTGCTCGCAGTATTGTCGAGTTTATTGTAATTCAGGTGCCCAACAATGGTTTGTCCCTGTTCTGGCGGCGGTAGAAAATAGGTGGCTACCAACCGGTGAACCATAAAATGATGGTTGATTGTTCGTTTTTTCAGATTACGGGCCAGTTTCTTACTCAGTTGCGCTTTCTTTTTTTCGATGTGATTTGTGGTAAATTGAATGCTTTCAGCAGTGCTGTGGTGCTGTTTTTTGAGTCTCCTAAGTTTATACAGTTCAGAGATTTCCGTTTTTAGTTCATCAAATATGATCTGATCTTTTTCATCTCTGGGTTTATAGAGTTTCAAACGGATCACTTTATAACCTTCCGTAAGTGATCCGTTCAGAATGCGGCCATCAGAAACTTTATTAAAACTTCTGAAATTTCCAAGGTTAGAGATTTCAAAACGGGTCTTGTTGGTGAACTCAAAATCAAATTCTACCGCTTTCCACTGTTCTTTTAAAATTTTAGATTTAATCATTGTAGTGTTTCAAAAAGGATTCAACAATAAAAACCGTCTCTTTAAAATGGCAGCGAGATCGATTCCGGGTCAACAAATTCCTGTGTATAAGGATTCTCTAGAAAACTTAGGAACGGCTTCTGGAATTTAATGATATCTTCTTTCTGTATTCCATAGACCTGCCAGTAATTTGCGAGCAGCTGGGCAAAGAGGTCCTGATCCCAAAATCCGAAAAGGGGCCGGCCGGCATTGGAAGTCATCGGCAGAGATTCTATGGTAACAGAATTTCCTTCACTCTCAATTTTATATTCAGGTTTATACTGTAAAATGTAATCGGAATAATGGAATCTTGCATACAGTTCCTCAAACTGTACGGGATGCAAAATGTGGCCCTTCATTTTCCCGAGAATTTCCTGCTGTTTTTCACCAATTACACCGTTATCCTGTAGACAGGCGATATAACCGAAGCCATTAACGCCAAAAGAAAAGAGCAGATTAACGGCATCATCCCGGTAACTGAAGATGTCTGCCGAATATTTAAGGGGGAACACTGCGATACTCCAAGGTTTTTTCCCAACAAAGGTGACAGGTTCCACAATCGACTGCAGCATAAGATGAAAATTCCCAAACCTTTCTCTAAGCATTGGCGAAAGGTTAAAATCCCTGCCCATCTTCAGCATTCTGTTGCTTTCGTACTGCATTTCGTAATAGAGTAATCCGTAAACCATTCTTCCGGTCCAGAGAAACAGAAGCTGCTCATCCAGCGCAGACATACCTTCGTAGCCTTTATCGTAGGCTTCTTTAATTTTTACATCAAGTTCTTCAAAAGCTTTTTTTACGCGCGGTGTGCAGGGAAGATGAAGATCTGCATAGACATAGGTTTTAGACTTATCCATCATTTCAATACGGTCGGTATCAAATTTAAAATGCTGCATAAGCCACTCGGGGAAAACAGTCATTTTTTCGGTAGTGAGTTCTCCTGTAAGAAAGCAGAACTGTTCACCGAAAATTAAATCTTCAAAAGGGTTAAAAAGCGTAAGTGCCATAAAAAAGTGCGGGCTATATTTATTAAACGAAGATGCAAAGATAATGATTAACGCTGACCTGATTTTCAGACTGCAAAAAAATATCTTCGGTCGACACCTGTAATTGCTGCGTTAAGTTTTCTTAAAGATGGGCTTTACATTTCGGTTTGCAGATTGTTTGATGTATTTTTGCGGGCCAATAAATTTATTTGAAACTATGGAGTTTGTACAAACTGTTCTCGATTTTTTTCTGAACCTCGATCAGCACCTTTTTACGATGATCGTGGATTATGGAGTGTGGATTTACCTCATTCTTTTCCTCATTATTTTTGTGGAAACCGGCCTGGTCGTAATGCCGTTTCTGCCAGGTGACTCACTGCTTTTTGCAGCCGGAACCTTTTGTGCGGGAGTGATTGGTGCATCTGGAGAAACTGCCCACCTTAATCTGTGGCTGATTCTGGGATTGCTTACTGTAGCAGCAATTTTGGGTGACACCCTTAATTATGCGCTTGGTAAAAACATCGGACTGAAAATTCTGAACTGGAAAATAGGAGAAAAGCAACTTGTAAACCCGAAATATATCGCGCAGACTCAGGAATTTTATGAAAAGAATGGCCCGAAAACCATCATCATTGCACGGTTTGTTCCTATTGTCCGGACTTTTGCGCCGTTCGTTGCGGGGATTGGCTCCATGAACTATTCGACGTTTATTAAATATAATGTGATTGGCGGCGTGGTTTGGGTATTCAGTTTGACCCTGTTGGGTTATTTCTTCGGAAATATGCCGATCGTACAGGAAAATTTTGAAACGGTAATCTTTGGAATTATAGGGATTTCAATTCTTCCTATGGTTTGGGAATTTATAAATGCTAAATTTCTGAAGAAAAAAGATTAATAACCCTGAACAGAATAAAAGAAAAAGCCTTCTCTAAAAAAGAAGGCTTTTCTGTGCCCGGAACAGGACTCGAACCTGCAAGCTTGTGGGCACCCGCACCTGAAACGAGCGTGTCTACCAATTTCACCATCCGGGCAGTGAGGTGCAAATATACAAATTCAGGCTTTATATCCTAATAGCAGCGCGTATATTTTCTCAAACAATTTGCTGTTATAAATAGATGTCATTGACCATGTAAATCATTCAGAAAAGTGTTTAACGAGCGGATTGCTTAACTTTGTATCTCAAAATATTTAGCATTATGAACTTAAAAGGAAAAAATGCCATTGTAACAGGTGGCGGAAGAGGTCTTGGTAAAGCCGTAGCAATTGCCCTGGCAAATGAAGGAGTAAATATAGGCCTTACAGGAAGAAATGAAGAAAATCTTAAAAGTACCACTGAAGAATTAAAAGGTCTTGGTGTAAAGGCTGCTTATTCAACTTTCAGTATGGATGATGAACAAGCTGTTCAGGTAGGTATTTCAGCACTGGCTAGTAAACTGGGCGGAATTGATATTCTCATCAACAATGCCGGAATTGGTGATTTCGGGTCGATTGCAGAAATGCCATCGGAAACTTGGGAACAAGTAATAAAAACTAATCTTTTTGGGGTGTATTACGCTGCAAAAGCAGCTTATCCGTTTCTGAAGGAGAAAGGGGAAGGCGATATCGTGAACGTAGCTTCAACAGCAGGATTGAAAGGTGGCCCGAATATGTCGGCTTACGCCGCATCTAAAGCTGCGGTAGTTTCCCTGTCTCAATCCATGATGGCGGAATGGAGAAAGCAAAACATCAGGGTAATTACGCTAACTCCGAGTACAATCGCTTCTGATATGTCCATCCAGGGCGGACTTACGGATGGTAATCCTGATAAAGTGCTTCAGCCGGAAGATTTTGCAGAATGGGTGAGGGATATCCTGAAGATGAACAGAAGAGCAATGATTGCGAACGGTTCAATTTTTTCAACCAATCCATAGTCTGTTTATTTAAACAGTACATTTTATAAAATCATAAAACCGTGTTGGAAATCTACCAGCACGGTTTTTTACTTTGTTATGAAGCTTTAAAATGATTCTGGTGATTGATGTAAATCGTATTGAACTGGATCAGTAATTTTGTTTCTGAGCCTCAGTAAATTGAGCGCTTCTGAAGATTCAGTATTCCTGATTAAACTTCAGTCCTGGTTAAAAATTATTATGTTAAACAATGTTAAATCGCCGATAGATGGCACCGTTATTGAATTTTACCAAAAACCTTAAACAAAATATTAACTTAAAATTTTTTTACTATTATGGAAAATTCAAATTACAAACCAGAATTCAGAAACGATTATGTATCGAGAGTATTCAGAACCAGAGAAGAGGCCGACAGTGCTTTCGAGGATCTTCACGGTAGAGGATATTCTAAAGATGATGTAAACGTAATGATGTCCGACAGTACACGTGACCGTTATTTTACAAACAGTGATGCAGATTCTGAATTAGGAGATAAAGTAGCTGAAAATGCCGGAAAGGGATCATTAATCGGTGGTGGAATCGGTGCAGTAGTGGGTGCAGTAGCCGCAATTGGTTCTAATGTTTTATTACCTGGATTAGGTTTGGTAATTGCAGGACCTTTAGCAGCCGGATTGGCAGGAGCCGGTGCCGGAGCTGCAACAGGAGGACTTGTTGGCGCATTAACCGGAACGGGTGTTCCTGAAGATGAAGCAAGAAGATACGAAGACGAAATTAAGAACGGTGGAATCTATATGGGCTACAAACCAAGAAACGAAGAAGATGCCCGCACAACTTATGACAGATGGTATAATGACGATACAGAATCAAGACTGTAATCATTTGTTTTCATAAAAATTAAAAAAGTACATTGCTGATGCAGTGTACTTTTTTATTGATGAGTTAATAACTGTGATCAGGATCGCGCTATTAACTGTAATTACGATTAATGTCCGGCGTTCCCGTCGATGCCGTGCGCATGACCATGAGCCAGTTCCTCTTCGGTTGCGGGACGGGTTGCTACAACTTCGATATCGAAATGAAGAGTTTTTCCTGCCATTGGATGATTCAGATCTACGGTTACCGCTTCCGGAGTCACTTCCAGAACAATGGCGTTTATATGATTTCCTTCCGGATCCTGTAAAGGTAAAATTGCGCCAACCGGCGGCATTCCAGACTGTTCAAACATCGCAGCAGGCAATTGCGTAGTGGCATCTTCCTGCTTTTCGCCGTAGCCTTCCTCGGCAGTAATGGTAAATGATTTCTGTTCGCCAGCGCTCATTCCGTGAAGTTCCTCTTCGAATTTAGGAAGCATCATTCCCACTCCGTAAAGAAAAGTAAAAGGATTGTCAGCATCCGTTTTTTCGATAAATGATTTTTCTCCGTTTGCTTCCAGAGCGTTCAGCGTGTAATGCACCGCTACTACGTGATTTTTTTCTATAGTCATATGATTGAGGTTGTGAGGAATCTTAATGCATCCTCTAATTAAAGTTGGTTTTTTAAGTAGGTAAGCCAATCTTTCGCAAAGGTAAGATTTTGAAAATAATGCTGTGGATTTATTAAAGGGTTGGAGTTTTATTCCGCCGTCAGTTCTGCCAAAAAAAATTCAGAAAGTCTCAGCACGCCTTCAGTAACTTGATCTGGATGTTCGCTAAACCCTTTAAGTTTTGATGATTTTCCTTTCATAATCACATCATGAAGCTGCTTTTCAGTGAGTTTTTTTCCGAAGATAATGAACGGCAGTTTGAATCCGCAGCCTTTGAAATTTGAACATCCAACTGCAGTTTTTCCTTTCATCAGTTTTTCCCCGCTGCATTTAGGGCAGGTTTCATTTTCCCAAACGATTGTTGTGGCTTTTCTTATGGTTTTTTCTTTATCTGTCGGTTTTGATTCATCTTTGAAGGTGATAATTTTTGCTTTTTCATTGATGACTTTTCGGGTAAGTTCCGTCACCATGGTCACAAGTTCATCCTTAAACTGGTTGGCTTCGTACTCACCGCGCTCAATTTTTCTGAGTTTGAATTCCCATTCTCCTGTAAGTTCAGGGCTTTTGAGCAGTTCGTCGTTAATGGTATCAATAAGTTCAACGCCGGTTGTGGTGGCCAGAATATTTTTCTTTTTTCTTTCGATATATTTCCTTTTGAAAAGCGTTTCAATGATATTCGCACGGGTAGAAGGTCTTCCAATACCGTTGTTTTTCATCATTTCGCGCAGTTCTTCATCATCAACCTGCTTCCCGGCAGTTTCCATCGCACGGAGCAGGGTAGCTTCGGTGTAAGGCTTTGGCGGACTGGTTTTTCCCTGGTGAATGAGCGGTTGGTGAGGTCCTTTTTCCCCGCTTTTAAATTCCGGAATGGTTTGCTCCTCGTCTTTATCCTTTTTTTCGGAATCACTTTTTTTGTCAGAAGCATAAACTTCGCGCCAGCCGGGTTCCAGAATCTGTTTACCGGAAGCTTTAAACGGAATAGTTCCGACCTGCCCTTCCACCAAAGTATTGGAAATTTTACATTCAGGATAAAAAACAGCGATGAAACGCTTAGCAACCAGATCGTAAATAAGCTTTTCTTCTATTGATAAGCTTGATGAAGGCGGAATTTCCGTTGGGATAATCGCATGGTGATCGGTTACTTTAGCATCATCAAAAACCGCTTTGGATTTCGGTATTGGCTGTGAAAGCAGAGGTGCGGTAAACTGCGCGTAAAAATTCATCGAACGCAGAATTCCTTCAATTTTAGGATGCAGATTTTCTGAAAGGTAAGTAGTGTCTACACGCGGATACGTCGTATGTTTTTTCTCGTAGAGGCTTTGGATGTATTTCAGTGTATTTTCCGCAGAGTAGCCGTATTTCCTGTTGGCTTCAACCTGTAGCGCCGTTAAATCAAAAAGTCTTGGATTTTTCTCTTTGCCTTCTTTAATTTCAAAAGCAATAATTTCAAATTCGTATTGTTTCAGATATGAGAGGCCTTTTTCTGCCTTTTCTTTGGTCTTCAACCGGTCAATTGCGGCGGTAAAAAGCACGTCGCGGTATTTGGTTTTCAGTTCCCAGTATTCTTCCGTGTTAAAAGCATCAATTTCTTTCTGCCGCTGTACAATCATGGCAAGGGTAGGAGTCTGCACGCGCCCGATGGAAAGTACCCCTTTGTTTCCGCCAAATTTGCGCGTAAAAAGACGGGTGGCATTAATCCCCAGCAGCCAGTCTCCAATGGCTCTTGCATTTCCTGCCAGATACAGATTTTGATAATTTTCGGCAGGTTTCAGATTTGCAAAACCTTCCCGGATTGCATCTTCTGTGAGGGAAGAGATCCAGAGTCTCTTCATGGGTTTTTTACACTTTGCTTTCTGAAGTACCCAGCGCTGTATCAGTTCACCTTCCTGCCCGGCATCACCACAGTTAATTACTTCCGCACATTCATCCACTAATTTTTCTATCGTTTTAAACTGCTTTTCAACGCCTGCATTCGGAATAAGCTTGATCCCGAAATTTTGCGGAATAATCGGGAGAAAGATGAGATCCCACGATTTGAAATGTGGGCTGTAATCATGCGGTTCCTTCAGCGTGCAGAGATGCCCGAACGTCCAGGTCACCCAAAAGCCGCTACCCTCGAAATAGCCTTGTTTAGGCATGTTAGCGCCCAATACTTTCGCGATATCTCTGGCAACACTTGGTTTTTCGGCAATACATAATTTCATGATACAACTTCATTTTTAGGACGGGCTGCAAATTACCGTAATTTTTCTGAAAAAAGTTTTTTAAATCTGAAGAAGAATATACCTGACTGTTCTTAATTTGATATAAAATGATTCCGAAAGCAGTTTATCGGTTTGAAAATGTGGTCATTAAATATTTATTTCAATTCAATAATGACTAACTTTATCGTAATTTTCAACATTCAGTAACGCCTCAGAATATGAAAAACAGCTATATCAGCAGCAAGAAAATTTCCGAAGGAGAAGAAATTGAAGGCCATGACATTCGGACAGGAGTTTTTAATCTGATTCAAAATGAACATCCGGGTTTTTCTAATGATGACTTTGTTTCATTAGATGAACTGAACCGTTACCGGCGGCTATATCTCACTTCATTGATCACCGAGGAAAAAGGGGAACTTGCGATCATTGATCTTGATGTGATGGATGCGATTAAAAATAATTCCATTCTTTCGGAAAATATTATGGATGATATCGACGCGGAATTAACGGTGGGGGAAAAGTTGGCCGACCGTGTAGCATTATTCGGCGGAAGCTGGCGTTTTATTATTACTTTTTTTGCATTTATCATACTATGGATGGTTACGAACATCTGGATTTTAGCTGCAAAACCTTTAGACCCGTTTCCTTTTATTTTGCTTAATCTTATCCTGTCGTGCATCGCTGCGATACAAGCTCCCATCATCATGATGAGCCAGAACCGTCAGGAACAGAAAGACAGAATTCGGGGAGAACACGATTATAAAATCAATCTGAAAGCCGAACTCGAAATTAAGCTTCTGAGCGAGAAAATAGATCATCTCCTCGTGAATCAAAATAAAAAGCTGCTCGAAATACAGGAGGTGCAGACCGATTATCTGGAAGATCTGATGAAAATTATCCGGAACAGAAATAGCTGATCCTCAAAAATCTTTTATTCAATTCATAATCTTCAGTAGTGATGCTGCTGAAGTGAGGAGTTTCCCGTCATTTCTTCATTAAAAATCACCCGATATCCATTACCGGGATTTTTGGAAACATTTGATTAATTTTGCAGACCGGAAATCAGTGCATCAACTTAATGTTAATTCAGTTGATTTACTTCGCTTTTCGGAAATATTTTGAGTTAAAAAAATAAAAATTTATGATAGAATTTCTTCAGCAGCCCTGGCCTTGGTATGTCGCGGGACCATTGATCGGACTAACCGTTCCGGCGCTATTGATACTTGGAAATAAAACTTTCGGGATTTCTTCTTCTTTAAGGCACATCTGCGCATCTTGTCTGCCTGCAAATATTCCTTTCTTTAAATATAACTGGAGAAAGGAGATCTGGAATTTATTCTTCGTTTTCGGAATATTTTTGGGAGGTATTATAACCTCGATTCTGTTGACGGGTTCTGATCCTGTTGCAGTTCATCCTGCTTTAGCTGAAGAACTTGCGGGTTATGGAATCACCGATTATAACAATCTGGTTCCGGCTCAGCTTATGAACTGGGAGGCACTTTTTACGTTACGCGGTTTGGTAATGATGGTAGGCGGCGGATTCCTTGTAGGATTCGGAACGAGGTATGCAGGCGGATGTACAAGCGGACATTCGATCATGGGAATCGCTAACCTTCAGCTTCCGAGTCTGATCGCTACGGTCTGTTTTATGATTGGGGGCTTTCTGATGGCCAATGTGTTACTTCCGGTAATTCTCTCACTTTAAACCTAAAAAATGAAACAGGACAATACTACAAAAGATGATCTGGAAATAAGATCTTTAGATACCATGTGTGTGAATGAAAGCAAACTGGAGCACCGCTGGTATCACAATTTAAAATATCTTCTCCTTGGAACTTTCTTCGGAATTGTTTTCACTAAAGCCGAGGTCATCAGTTGGTTCCGCATTCAGGAAATGTTCAGGCTGCAGTCATTCCACATGTACGGTATTATTGGAAGCGCAATTGTGGTGGCAATGATTTCAATATGGCTCATTAAAAAATTCAACGTCAAAACCGTTTACGGAGAAGAAATCATTTTCCACAAAAAAGAATTTAATAAAGGCCAGATCTATGGCGGACTGATTTTCGGTTTAGGTTGGGCAGTAACAGGTGCGTGTCCGGGACCGCTCTTCGCCCAGATCGGAACTGGTGCAACTGCTGTAGTGGTTACCTTGCTGAGTGCAATTGCCGGAACATGGGTATACGGGTACTTCAGAGAAAAATTACCACACTAGAATTTAAAATCTGCGATATAAAAGCCTCATTAAACAAACAAAAAAACAGCGTATTGCTGTTTTTTTTGTTGTAGTCTATGATTGCTGATCCAAATTGTTGTACAAATGATGTTCTGAAAGGAACAGAATCAAATTTGCATCTACCTGCTCTTTGTTCATCATATAGAATTTTTGTGGGTCCGTAAAGTCTGCGCCCGTTCCGTTGGGTCCCAGGATAATATCTCTCTCAAATTCTTTGCCCTGTATTTCGAAGGTTACTTTGCGCATGATTACGCCATTTTCTTCAAAAGCAGTGCCTAATTGAACGATGGTAATTTCGTTTTCCTGAAGTTCTATTTTCATGATTTCTGATTTAGAGGTTAATTTTAGTTTAAAGCTTTTCGTTTTCAAGGATTTTCATCACAATATGTTCTTCTTTAGTAAGTCCCGAACTTCCGTCATCGATTTCTATCGCGTCAAGTTCATCCAGATATTTCTTAATCGAACGGTTTTCATAAAGGTTAATCACTAACGGATGAACATAATATTTCCGGCAAACGGTAGCTGTGTTTCCCAGATTTTCTGCAACCATCTCAAGAGCTTCTTTTACTTTAGATTTATAGCCTGAATCGTTTTCTGCTTCACCGATTTCTTTAAAAGCGATGAGTGCGTTTACAGTACCAGACCAGGTCCGGAAATCTTTTGCTGTAAAATCATCACCGCTGATTTCTTTGATATATTCATTTACCATCCCGGAATCGATTGCATGCCGGCTGCCGTCACTATCGTAATATTGAAAAAGTTCCTTCCCCGGGATGTCTTTGCAGTTCTGTACCGCTTTGGCAAGTTTAGCGTTTTTCAGATCGATATCGTGATAAATTCCTTTTTTTCCCTTGAAGGAAAAATTGATTTTCTGCCCTTTAATATTGACATGTTTATCTTTTAAAGTCGTTAATCCGAAAGATCCGTAAAGTTTTTCATAAACATTGTTTCCGATACGGATATTGGTTCTTTCCATAAGACTGACAACAACCGCTAGAACTTTCCTTTTTTCTAAAGTCTTCAGAGAAAGATCCTGTTCCAGATGAAGCCGGATTTGGGGCAGTGCGTAACCAAACTGCAGCATTCTGTAAAATTTCGTGTGGTTGCGGAGCGCATTCCAAACTGGATGATATCTGTACTGTTTTCTGCGTTTCGCATCAATACCGGTCGCCTGAAGATGGCCATTCTGCAAGCCGCAAATCCAGACGTTTTCCCACGCGGGCGGAATCGCAAGTTTATTGATCCGTTGGATTTCATCGTGATCTTTTATCTTCTCGCCACCGTTATAATAGACAAATTTCTTACCCCACTTCCGCCGTATAATTCCGTCTGCTTCGCGGTCACTGGTATAAACTAAACTTACCGCTTTAGCAGATTTTACAGGATCCTTCATGATTTTTACAATCTTCGAGGGACTCAGGGAAATTACAATGTCTGTCTCGGTGTTTTTCATATCATTATCAGTGTTTTAACCGTTTACAATTTCGCCGCCGTTGGGGTGAAGTACCTGACCGGTCATGTACGAAGAATCATCGCTTGCGAGGAAGAGAAAGCAGGTTGCTACTTCATTGGGTTCACCTGCACGTTTCATGGGCGTATCACTTCCAAATTCGGAAACTGCTTTTTTAGATAGGGTAGAGGCGATAAGTGGCGTCCATATTGGTCCGGGAGCTACTGCATTTACCCGAATTCCTTTTTCTGCAAGATTGGCGGACAAACTTCTCGTGAAAGACAATATCGCTCCTTTGGTGGCAGCATAGTCGATCAGGTGGTCACTTCCGCGGTACGCTGTTACAGAAGTCGTATTGATAATGCAGCTTCCTTTTTTTAAATGTTTCATTGCATATTTAGTGAGCCAGAACAGCGAAAAAAAATTGGAATGAAAGGTCGTCATCAGTTGTTCCGTACTGATATCCTCAATGCTTTCAGCTTCCCAATGATTGGCTGCGTTGTTTACAAGAATATCAAGTTTTCCAAACTCAGAAATGGTTTTGCTGATCACTTTTTTACAGTGATTCTCTTTACCGAGATCACCTTTAATAAGAAGGCATTTTGTGCCCAATTCTTCAATTTCCTTCCGGGTTTCTTTTGCATCAACGGTTTCACTGAGATAAGGAATTACGATATCTGCACCCTGCGCCGCAAAAAGCAATGCAGTAGCTTTGCCGATTCCGCTGTCGCCACCGCTAATAATGGCGGTTTTGCCTTTAAGTTTTTGCTCCTGCTGAACAGGTTCACTTTCTGGAGCGGGAGAAAGTTTTTTCTCGAGCCCCGGTTTGTTCTGTTTCTGCGGAGGCCGGATTTTGGTTTTTGATTTCTTCTGCATACTCTTTACATAAGTTTAATTATTTCCTGCCTCGTGAAAACAACCAGAAAATCAGACCGATAACTGCAGCGACTAAAATGAATCCCCACCACATACCCGCTTTAAAAATGGTTTCAATGGCGTCGCAGCCGGTTAGGGTAAACATTGCTAATAATGCCAGACTTAATAATGTGAATTTTTTCATAACAGTGATTTTTAGTGTTTGTATTTAAATTTAGTAATGTGCGTTTAAACTCTTTGAAAATCAGGCTTCCATCCCGTGATGGACTTTTTAATCGTATCACCGGAAAGGTTTTCGCTCAGCGTACGCTCCAGTAATATTTTAAACTCATCATCATAGGCAAAACGCAAAGCAGCAATCTGATCGAAACTTAACTTCTCAGCTACTTCATCGGACCTTTTCCCAAAGAGTTCAAAATACCTTTGTTTGAATTCAAGAATTATGATCCTGTTCTGATTTCCGAGTGCATAGTGTTGCCTGAGCATAATTGCCAGAAACAGCAGCAGGAAAATTACGACCGAAAACAATCGCCAAACTAAAGCGTGCTGATCATCACTGAAACTTTTCCATACTCCCACAATCTGGAGTGCTGCCAGAAGCGGTAGATAGACGAAGTGATGCGGCGCGTAGTATCTTTTATGATTGGTGTAATTTTGACTTTCCATGAAATGGGTCTATCAAATATGTAACCAAATCTGCCTGCCCTGCTGTTATTGTGTTTCTAAAAGTGAAATTGCCTTTAGCATATCAAAACCTTTGCCCAGTACCGGTTTGAAGAGATCACCTTTCTTCTCAATTCTCTCTAAAGCATTTTCAATGTTGAAATCTATAGGTTTGAGGCCGGTTTTGAGTTCGTCCCATTCAATTGGCATGGAAACCGGTGCGCCGTTTTTCGGACGGAGGCTGTAGACACTGGCAAGGGTTTGTCCGCGCCGGTTCTGGAGGTAATCAAGATAAATCTTTCCTTTGTCCCGCTTCTGTAGGGTGCGTTCAAGCGTTGTGATATCCGGAAGTTCTTTCTGCACCATCTGCATCATGATATGGGCAAAATTTTTAACCTGTTCAAAAGAATACTGTGCGCCCGCCGGGATATAAATGTGGATTCCTGAACTGCCCGATGTTTTGCAGTAACCTTTTATTTCAGCTTTATCCATTACCTTTTTCACGGTTTGCGCGGTAAGAATCACGTCTTCAAATGTATTGTTGTCCGACGGATCAAGATCCAGCACCAGGTAATCTGGTTTGTTGGTTGTTTCTTTCCGGCTTGTCCAGACATTAAGCTCGATGCAACCCAAATTATTAAGATAAGCCATCGTTGCCTTATCGTTGCAGAGGATGTAATTGATGTATTTATCGGTGGACTCCGAAAATACTTTCTGGGTTTCAATCCAGTCCGGGATTTCGTCTGATGCGTCTTTCT
>JAANMT010000553.1_pt1 | contig 40153 bp, 33 predicted proteins | sample 7279711 | NCBI WGS metagenome assembly JAANMT01 (sample SAMN14094538, study PRJNA606508) | bioreactor metagenome | isolation source: A lab-scale SPAN reactor treating ammonium-rich wastewater day 1 | place: Ireland: Galway | collected 2017-01-16 | reverse complement strand
GCACGCTCGAAAGCAGAAGTGTGCGAAGGATCGGCCAATCGACCCAGATGCCTTGGCGAAACTGCACCCCATCGACCACGACCGACCGCACGAAGAGCAACTCGTGTTCGCCATGGTCATTGACAAGCCACGTCGGGCGAAAACTGGCCATCAGTACGTCTGTTGAGTTTTCAGCAGTGCTCGAAGGCATGGTCACGCGAAATGGGCCGAGCCTCAAGTCGCGCGTTGCCTGGGCCTCCTTTGATTGTGCCTCGGGCTCGGTCGTCACAAGCGGTCGCGCAAACTGACTGACGCTGCGTTCGACATTCTCGACTCTCTGCCTGTAGTCGAGTTCAGCCTTGCTCAGAATCGCATCGTCGTCCTTGGCTTTCTGGTCTTGCGTGATGGCGAACATCGAGTCAGCGCTGGTCTGGTTGGGTGGCTGGGCAACACCGATCCCGCTCAGGGCCAAGCGGTCTGCGAGCGCGAGTCTGGCCTGAAGATGCACATCGCGGAGCACTTCGAGCAGGCGTTCCGAGCGTGCGATCTGCCCGGCCATACCTAGCGTCGATTCGGCAAGGTCGAGCATGTTTCCCGAAGGAACTTGGGGTGAGGTGATCGTCCCGTCTGGTTCAATCTGAAAATGAAGACGAATGAGATCGGCCGAAATGGACATGGAGCGCGATGCGAGCAGCAAAGGACTGGCGACGAGCACTTCGCCGGGCTTGACCTCCTCCCACATGCGTGTGTAGGCGCGTTCAGCCGGAAAGAACGGGCGATAGTGAAAATAGGGCCTTGCCGATTCCTGAGCGATAATCGGCGTCAGCGTCGAATCCATGCGCCACAGGGCGAGTCGCGCTCGCTCCTCGAAGTCGCTCAGGACCGTTGCTTCGGCATCGCGCCGTTCGAGTCGCAGAACCTGCCACGTAACCCAACCGAGTCCGTCGAGCACCAGAACGGCACACACGGCAAAGACCAGCCACGTGATCCAAGGCCTCTGCCTCAATCACCACCTCGCGGTGCACCGTCATGCACCAGCATGTACCCTTTCCCTCGGACCGTCGCAATGATCTGAGGCTCGGCAGGGTCGTCTTGCAACTGTTCACGCAAACGTGCAACGGCCATATCGATCGTGCGCGTGTGCACGCCCCGCGGATCAAACCCCCACACGCGGCTGAGCAGCTCATCACGACTGATCGCGCGCCCGGGATTGGCAGCGAGATAGGCGAGAACTTCGATCTCGCGCTGTGGTAACTGAACGCGCGAGCCATCGGGAAGCACGGCTTCGCGTCGCTCGAAATCGACGACCCGACCAGCGATCGTGAGTGTGCGAAGTGTGCGCGGACGCTCGGCGGAACGCCGCATGACCGCTTCGACACGGGCGATGAGTTCGGCCAAGCTGAAGGGCTTGACGATGTAGTCGTCGGCCCCGAGGCGCAGGCCCCGGACGCGGTCTTCCTCTTCGCCGCGCGCGGTGAGGAAGATGACAGGAAGCGTGGGCTTGGCCTTGCGCAACTCTCGAAGCATGGCCATGCCGTCCATCACGGGCATCATGATGTCGAGCAGCACAAGATCGACTTCGCACCCCAGTGCCAGCGCCAGCCCCTGTTTGCCATCGGGCGCTTCGAACATCTGGTAACTGTGAGCTGCCAGAGCATCGACAAGCCCGCGCCGAATCGCTTCATCATCTTCAACGACCAGCAGCCTTCCCTGGGACATAAGTACTTCTCCATCGTGCCGATGCCAAGAGCATACCCGATCATTGCACGCGACGGATCAGCACCACCTGATCCCTGATTTTGAGCAGCACATCGGCATCGAGGGCGAGAATGCCTTGCTGACCGTTGTCGACGAGATAGTTGAGCACTTCATCGAACTCCTTGGAATCGAAATCGATTGTCCGCGCGGGCTCCATGTCGGGCGTATCAAGCAGCGAGGCCTCGACCCAGCGATTGCTCCGCCGGTACAGCGCCAGGTTCGCAATGTTCTGAACCGGATCGCGTACAATCCGACCACCAGCAGCAGTCCCTTCAAAGCCGTACCTCTCGCTCGGCACCGATGCCCGTGCCACTCGTTTGTTGCTCAACAAATCGAGATTGGTAGCCTCACGCTGCACGCCGCCAGCACCACTTCGACTCTCGGACGCCGGTGCGAAGTGTTGCCCGCGTGACGCGCCTTTGTCGGCGAGGTCCTGGCGGTATTCACTCTCGAGTGCAATAAAGGCGGTGTATTCGGTCAGGATGCCATGCTCTTTCGAGAGCGCCACGATCTCATCAACCAGTTCCTTGTACGCGGGGCTGTTCTGGTTGAATTCCGGATCGGCCGAACGCTGCCGTAGGGCATCGATGAGTGTTGCGATCTTGCGCTGCGCCCAGAGTCGGGCGACGAACGCATTGGCATGCGAAGCCTGATCGGGCACGAAGTCGGCAGCGATGCTCACGACTTCCTCGCCAGCCGAGCCATCGATGACGGCACGGATTTTCTCGCCAGATTTGTATTGTCCGACAACGATCATCTGCTCGCCCGAGAAGACATCGGGAAGGACTCCGGGCAGCACCTCGCGCAGAGCACCAGGACCGACCGTCAGATCGACCCGAACTTCGCGCAGCACCGGGTCGAGCAATACGGGGCCATGCAGTTTTGCGAATACCTGCCCGACCTTCACCTCGACGTCTTCCTGAGGCTCGACAAAAGTTGCCACAGCACGACTGCCCGACGAGATCCCCGACAACAACGGAGCGTTGACGTCGTAGCCCACACCAAATGAGAAAATGCGGCGCTTGTGAACATTTGCCTTCGAGGCCGCCTCACGGATAACCACTTCGTTGGTCGGCCCAACCGTCGGCAGCCCGTCGGTGAGAAACAGCACCAGCGGAAGCACTCCAGACTCGGGCGTGGAGCGGAGCGCTTCGAGCAATGCATCGTGGATGTTGGTTCCACCCATTGCACGGATTTCGGACACATACTGCCGCATCTTCGCGATCGACTCCGCATTCTTCTCGACCGGGCGCGAGGAGAAGCGTGAGATCGTGTCCGAGTAGTCGATGATGTTGAACAGCTCTCCATCGTCAAGTGCTTCGATGATCTGCATGGTGGCCGCTTTGGCCTGTTCCATCTTTTCGCCGCGCATGCTGCCCGATCGGTCGATGACCAGTGTGACTTCTCGCCTCGTGTGTTTGGCCTGCGCGACATTCGGCGCGTCGACAATCAGCAGGAAGTAACCCCCCTGCCCGCTCCCGACGCGAGCGTCGGGATACAGCAGCACTGTTGCCGATGTGCCATCCGACACGCCGACAACATACGTCACACGCACAGGCCCGGCAGATTGCGGGTTGCGGACCTTCAGCTTCAGGTCGTTTACGCCGAGTCGCTCTTCACTGACATCGTGCGTTGGCGAATACACCGCACCGATGCCACGGCTCGACTTCACCCGCATCGCAACCTTCCAAGGCACGCGCGACGCATCGACCGACTGCGAACGCGAAAGCACATAATCCACTCGTCCAGACTCTGCCTTGATCGTGTGCTCGTACACCACGCGGAAGGTCTGCGTGCCACCAGCAGGAACCGGAAAAACGCTGGATTGGATCAGCCCCGTTCCCACAAACTCGAGCAAGCCCGGATCAACCATCCGTCGCACGATATCGCGATACAATTTCGTCGCTTCGTCGCGATCCATGAGAATGGCGTTGGGCTCTTCGCTAATGGCGTCGATGCCAAATGCCCGAATCGCGGCATCGCTCGGCACCGGAAGGACCAACTGTGCCTCGCGCGGGCTGCGCGATGGGTTGAAGAGCGTGACGGCCATATGCACCGTCGCGACCTGATCGACAATATCGATGTCAACATCCACACCCTTGACCTCGATCGCGTCTTCACGCCAGAACGGCCGATGCGGCACAACGATGTCCGGACCAATCGGGCGGGGCCGGGTTGACTCGGGCTGGAAAGGCATGACCGAGGTCGCGATACTCGAAGCTGCGAGTTTGCCCGCTCCCATCGCCACCGTACCCGCCATCAAGATTGCGACGAGCCCAAGTCTGCACAGCGCGCGTTTCGTCAACATCGGATCGCTCCTTGTGTGGTTTGTGCAACCAGTCAGTTGTACGGGATATCGGCTATCGCGGGAGTCACGGGGGTGTAACACCCTCCTCGGCCGATTGCATCATCACCCGCGCGGGAAGGACCCAACCAAGCACACCGGCACCTGCCAGTAACGCACCGGTCGCGACAAAAGCAGCCTCGAGGCTGAACCAGGTCTGCATCGCCCCGGCGAACTGAGGCCCGAGAAACGCAACCATCCACGCCCCGCCAAGCATCAGCCCCGACGCAAGCGACGTGCGATGAGGGAGCAGCCGCTGGGCCAGGCTCATGCTGATCGGCACCATCGAGCCAAACCCGATTCCAGCCAGTACGGTCGCGAAGAACGCCAGCGGCATCACCCATTGCGTCGCCAATCCCTCGGCCAACGGCAGGCAGGCGATTGCGATCGCGCCAACCCAAGGCATGGTCATGAATGCTGCCTTCTCAAACCGCACAGCCAGAAGGAGCCCGAGCGTGATGCCGCCAGCGCCCATGCCGACCTGCTGTGCGCCCTGCAATGGGCCATTGAGTTTTGATGCTGCGAGTCCGATCTGCTCGATCGTCGCCTCAGGTCCGAGCCTTCGCGTTGCCAGGCGCGTCGTCCATTCGACAACGAGGTAAACCAATGCCATATTGACCGAAAAGCGAATCACATTCCCAAAATACAGCACCCCTACCGCGAACCATCGCAGGCGGCGCTCGACTTCTGACAGACTCGCATGAAACGCACTGGCGCCGTGCCCCATATGTGGTACACGATGAATTGCACACGCCAGCACGAACGCCGACCCGAGGCCGATCGGCAGGAACCACGCGAGACTTCGCAGGCCAAACGCGATGTCCGGAGATTCGCCATCGCCCGCCGCGAGGCATGCAAAGCCACTGACATACACCGGCGAGAGAAGGTTACCCATGACGCCGCCCATCATGCCCGCCAGAAAGAAGAATGCGACATAGCGCGATCGCGCACGACCCGCGAGCGAACCCACGGCTGCCGCTGCCGGCGGATGAAATGCCCCCACTCCCGCCGCCCCGATCGCGTGCAGAACGAGGAGATGCCAGAAATGCTGCGCAAACCCGATGCTCGAAATGCACACCAGCGCGATGCACATGCCGATCGTGCCGAGCATTCTGGTATTGTGTCGATCGCTGAGAATTGCAACAATCGGCTGAATCGCGCCGCTCGTGATGCTCCCGACCCCGATGAGGATTGCGACTTCGACCTTGGACATGTCCAGTCGCGCCGAAAGCAGAGGCATCAGGGCGATCACAAAGAACGAGAAGAAATCGACGACCGTGTGGACACCGATTGCCACGCCAGCACGCACTCGCCGACCGTTGATCGGATCGGCATTGGCCAAGCTTGTCGGAGCCGGAACCGTGGTCAATGCACGCCTCACAAGCCCGTCGATGCGCGAGTCTCAGGCTCGACCGGGTCGCACCATGGTATGACAGCTGGCTTCAATACCCCACCGGTCGCCCGCCCTTGCGTAGGTCGCTCGCAGCATCCCAACCTTTCCCAAGCCTGCGAATCAACTGAACATTGCCGATCGCCTCGCGCTCGACGACCTCGTGCCCGCGTGCTTCGAGTCCGAGGCGTACCTCGTCGTCGGCCATGAGCCCCGGTTCAAGCTCGATACGGTTCGGAATCCATTGATGGTGCAGACGCGGCGCGCCCACAGCGCTCGCTGCCGACTCGCCGGCCAGCACGCGCAGCAGTACTTGCATCGTCCCGGTGATGATTCGAGGGCCGCCCGACGCTCCAGCTACCGCGACCAGGCCTGCATCATCGAACACCAGCGTCGGCGACATGCTCGACAGAGGCCTCTTGCCGGGTGCGGGCAGGTTGCGCTCGCTCTGGACGAGGCCGAAGGCATTGGTCTCGCCGCGCCGAGTGAGAAAGTCGTCCATCTCGTTGTTGAGCACGAACCCAAACTCATCGACGCCCACCAACGAGCCGAACTCGAGGTTAATCGTCTCTGTGCATGCGACCGCGTTTCCCCAAACATCCACGATCGAAAAGTGACTGGTGCCGCTGTCAGGAAGGCCGGGCTGGGTCGAGCCATAGGCATGAGGCGGTCCAGTTTGCTGCGGGTCGATTTTCGCGGCGAGATTCGTCGCATGAGTGTGGCTCACCAGCCAGGGTACCGGCACATCAACAAACGCTGGATCCCCGAACCACCTCGCACGATCCGCAAAAGCATGCTTGAGCGATTCTGCAATCAGATGCCTTGCGGCACTGTCGTGCATACTGAACCCTAACGGGTGCCCCGCTGCTTCGAGAATACTCAGCGCCTGAAGCATCGTCACGCCACCACTCGAAGGTGGCGGCATGCCCACAAACTCGTAATCGCCAATGCGGATCCTCACCGGATCGGTCTCGCGGACGCGGTAGGCGCGCAAGTCAGCGAGGGTCATGTCGCCACCATCCTTGCGCGCTGCGTGTACCACGCGCCTGCCAATCTCACCGTCATAAAACGCTGCCGCTCCGTCGCGCAAAATCAATCGCAAAGCCTCAGCCTGCTCGGGAAGGCGAATCACGTCACCAATCTCGACCGCGCCATCGCGCAAGAAGCGCGACCACACCAGCCCAAAGCGGTCCTTCCAGTGCGGACTCTTCTCGAACTGTGCCTCCAGTTGACGAGCCGCGGCGACGTAATGCGCATCAACTGCGAACCCGCGCTCAGCCAGAGCGATTGCCGGTGCCACGACGCGCGCCCGAGGTAGTCGGCCGTACTTCTCATGTGCATACATCAGCCCGGCCACCGTTCCCGGCACAGCAACAGCCGTGCCCCCGCGGGTGCTCGATCGGCTGCCGCTCTCGTAATACGCTGCACTGACCGCAGCAGGTGCGACTTCTCGATAGTCGATCGCGGTCACGAGGCTGCCATGGCGTTCATCATCGACAAGCGAAACGATCATGAACCCGCCGCCCCCGATTCCGCACGAATACGGGCGCACCACCGATAGCGCGAGCGAAGTTGCAACAGCAGCGTCGACCGCATTCCCACCGGCTGCAAGAATCTCGGCCCCGGCACGCGACGCCAGTTCATGGTCGGCAGCCACCACCGCGCGTGCAAACGGCCCGACCGAGCGCAAGTGCCCCCCGCCGCCCGAAGGTGACCCGCACCCAAAACACAGCAGTACACACAGACCAAGCAACAGCGTTCGAAGTGTCATGACAGATCCTTGCCGCGCCGGGCACGCAGCGTCGTGTGGGGCCCGGTCTTTACCTCGCCCGATGCGATCAGATGACGAACTTGCCATATCCTGACGATATGATCCGCAGAATTTGGCAACCGAGCTGCTTCCTGTGAACGAACAACTTGACAGACCGTGCCATGAGTCGTCATGCTGTGGTTGACGCGACTTGGCGTGCCACACTGTGCTGCGTCGTCCGGTGGGGGCATTTGACAGGCTTTTCTGCTTCAGGGAGGGGATTTCCATGAAGGGTTTCGGACGATCGTTGGTCGTTGCTGCTCTCTTTGCCAGCACCTGCTTCGGCCAGGTTCAACTCAATCCGGGCGAAATCATGCCGATCGATAACGATCCCCGCGTGCGTTTCGATCATCACCACCTCGTTGAAATCCACACGCACTCGGAGAAAGAACTCGAATCGGTTCTCGCGCTCAGCGAGACAGTCTGGTCAGAGCGCATCGGAGTCGGTTCGCTCATGGTTCAGTTTCCACCTGACGCGATGCCACAGCTCGAAGAACTCGGCATTGAGCACACGATCGTGCACCCCAATGTGCAGGAGCTCATCGACGAGGAATGGGAACAGTTGCGCACGCTCAGTCAACAGCGCGGGCTGGCGTGGTTTCAAACCTATCGGCAACTGGGAGAGTACACCACGCGACTCAACGAACTTCAGGCGGCACATCCGACGCTGGCGCGCCTCGCCATCGCGGGTCAGTCGATTCAGGCCCGTGACATTCCGGTGATTCACATTACCGCGCCTGGCGACGCGTCGAGCAGACCTGTGGTGTTCATCGTCGGCGGGCAGCATGCACGCGAGTGGATCAGCGGCATGACCGTCATGTATCTGGCCGAGAGTCTGCTTGAAGGCTACGGCTCTGACCCGCGCATCACCGACATTCTCGACTCGACCGAGATCATCATCGCTCCGATCGCCAACCCCGATGGCTATGTCTACACCTGGACCAACAATCGCCTCTGGCGCAAGAACCGTCGCGGCGGGTACGGCGTCGATCTCAATCGCAACTGGGGCTACGAATGGGGTGGAGCCGGATCGAGCGGAAACACGAGCAACGACACCTATCGCGGTACGGCGCCGTTCTCGGAACCCGAAACCAACGCCCTTCGCCTCTATGCTCAGGCCGACCCGCGCGTAGTCTCGCACATCGATTACCACAGTTACAGCCAGCTCATTCTCTGGCCTTGGGGCTATGGCCCGGTCGATCCGCCCATGGCCGAGTACAACCGGTTCCGCGATCTCTGCCACGACATGCGCGACGCCATTCTCGATGCCGGAGGCGTGCCCTATCTGCCTCAGCCCTCGTACGAGCTTTATTCCGCCGCCGGTGTCGCCGCCGACTGGTTCTATGGCTCGCTCGGAGCCTCTGGCATCACGATCGAGCTGCGCGATACGGGAACTTTCGGCTTCGAACTTCCTCCAGCACAGATCATCCCGACTGCACAGGAAAACCTCCCCGCGTTTCTGATGTATGTCGAACGCACCACTCTTCCGCTCTCGATGTCGCTCGCAGCAGCCGCACCCGATGTCATCAACTCTTCCGGCCAGACACTCGATCTGACTATCACTGCCGTCACATCGTCGTACTACGCAGGATCGGCCACTCTTCACTACCGCGTCAATGGCGGCAATTTCAGCACCATTCCCCTCACCCCGATCAACAGCACCACTTTCCTCGCAACTTTCCCTAATGTGCCTTGCGGTGCCGATGTCGAGTACTACTTCTCCGCCCTCGCAACCAACAACGCCACCGTCACACTCCCCGCGAACGGCGAAGAGAGCCCATTCGCAGCACAGGCTGTCGACATCGCAGTCCCATTCTTCGATGACGTCGAATCCGGCGCGAATGGCTGGACCGCGGGTGTCCCCGGCGACACCGCAACCACAGGCCAATGGGAACGAGGCATCCCGCAAGCCACCGCTGCTCAGCCTGGCGCTGATTACTCACCCAACGGGCAATACTGCTGGATCACCGGCGCAGCCTCGGGCGGGAGTCTCGGCGCCAACGATGTCGACAACGGCATCACCACTCTCCTTTCACCGATCATCGACGCCTCGGCAGCTGCTGCCAACCCTGCGCTCGATGCCTACATCGTTTATCACCGCTGGTACTCCAACGACCAGGGTGCAGCCCCGAATGCCGACTCAATGCCAATCGACATCTCCAACAACGACGGCCAGACGTGGACTCAACTCGAACTCGTCGCAGAAAACCTCAATCGTTGGGAACGCAAAGAATTCCGCATCCGTGACTTTGTCGAACCCACGAGCCAGATGCGTGTCCGGTTCATTGCACGCGACCTCGGTTCGGGCTCAATCGTCGAGGCCGCCATCGACGATGTCTGGCTGGAGATCCGAGGCTGCCCCTGCGCCCCGGCCGACTTCAACTGCGATGGCAATTTTGACTTCTTCGATGTGCAGGCCTTCCTCACCGCCTTCTCCGCACAAGACCCGGCAGCCGACTTCAATGGTGACGGTGAGTTCAACTTCTTTGACGTCCAGGCATTTCTCACGGCCTTCAGCGGCGGGTAAGACAGTCCGATAGCACACCCGCGTTGTCAAACTCTGCGGCCTGGATGCGCGAAAAGTGCGTGCATGGCTATGTCATCCTTCATCTAGCGCGTCAAGCCTCCGACAACTCGTCTATGCAGGGTGAACCAATCGAACACACTCCGTTGGTCGACGCCGAGCGCCGCCGACAAGGGCGAATCCCGTGCGAAGACCTGCGCTGTAACCTCGGCAAGGTGTTCGACCTTTCCGCTGAAGGTGCTCGCGTGCTCGTCCGCCGCTTCAAAGCCCCACTCGTCGGTCGGCACATCTCCGTCGAAGTCAAAGGCTACGGAATATCCGTCACGCTCGATGCCCGGATCATGCGCTCGACCCGCATCGCCTTCGGGCAGCATGATGTGGGCCTCAAGTTCGACAACCTCACAGTCTCGCAACGACAAATCATCTGCGATCTCGTGCGCACGCACTCCGTTCGCTACTCAATTGTGCGCGCGATGGCCTGAGTCCAATCCAAACGCCAACTCAATCTGATGGCGCAATGATCGCAGCGTCTCCAAGCGGTGCAGCACAAACGACCACGTGCGATCGCGCGCCAGCCCATACGCCTCGGCGGATGCCCTCATATCGAGAGCACGCTGTTCCATGTCCTCGATCCGAGCACCTCGTGTCTGCCTCACGCTCTCAAGCAGAGTGTGCAGCCTGAAATACGCCTCTGCACGCTCGACCGACTTCCGGGGCAGTGTTTCGATCTGACGCACAATCTCCAACTTCTGTTCCCCTGCCTCTGCATCACCAACAAGCGCAGGGTCATGCCGCGCGCGATGCCCCTCAGCCACGACTCTCGCCACCTCCCGCTCGGGCACCACCTCAATGCCCAGATCCAGCCATCTCGTGGCACTCACCACCGTTGCCGGAGCGAGACGCCGCTCTCCAAGCCACAGGTCGAACCATCGCTCTGTGACCTTGTCATACACCCCGCCGCCCGTGCCGTGAATAAAAAGTTCGCACCCCGCAAGTCGCATCATCCCGGTCATCAGCAGACCACGCGGCGACCACTGTTGAAGATCTACCTTCGCGCCAGTTTCGATATACACCGCCGATCGTGGCTGCTTCCACTGCGAAACCCAGATCGGCAGTTCGTAGCGTCCGCCCCGGATCGAAAGCTCGCGTACACCAGCCTCCGGGTACGCTCGCGCCGCTGTGTTGTACGCCTCGACGCACGACTTCGGATCTGCCACCATGCGCAGGCACAACTCGCGGAAAAGTCCGGTGCCCGCCATCGCACTCGCATGAATCGCGGGCACACGCTCCAGCCCGGCATCGACAAGCAGATGCTCAGCCGCACCATGAACCTGCTCGGCCAATGTGCGCGAAGTGGAGTATTGCTTGCTCAACACCGACATGACACGCCCGATCTCACGCGGTGTGCCAGCAGGAAGCTCGCTAGCAGCGAGCAACGGCCCGCGACTGCCTGTCGCCACACCAATCACGCCACCGAGCCGCTCAAACAAGTCGACATCGCGTGCGCCTAATCGACCAGAATCATCGCGCATCGGCACACGCAGTTTCGCTGGGTCATTGTCGTCAAGATCTGCGACAAGCCACACCGCCGTCGCGTGCCCGATCTGCTGCGTGGCCGCTCGTGCCGCTGCCGCAACCGAGGCGTACTTCGCGACGATCCCCGCGTGCCAGAAGCCCGCCTGATGCCCGCTCATTATCATGGGTGTGTTTTGTGCGATTCCAAGTTCATGCCGAAACCGCAACGATCGCTCAGCGTGAGCGCCGCGCGCTTGTGCCGCCACCAGCCCGCTCCACAGCCGAGGCTCCGGGTCGGTCACGAGTGCGCCATCACGATCGAGGTCTGTCACGCACGATCGTATCAGCAGCGCTGGCACCCTAGCCCCGTACGGGCCACACGCGAGAGTTGACACGCCCGGCGACAGATCGCCCGGTGCAGCACTTCCTGATAATGTCCGTAGCGAATCGCAGGGTCGTCAAGTCCGCCGCCGAACGACCGCTTCGCGTCAGTGTAAATCAGGCGCACCGGAATCTCACCGATCCGCAACCCTGCCGCCACCGCCTCGACCCAGAACTGCATCGGGAATGCATACCCGTCTTCTGTGAGTTCCAACTCACCAACCGCCTCGACGCGATACGCCTTGAAGCCGCAGAATCCGTCCGTCAGACACAGGCCAAGTCGGTCGTTGATCTCATCAGTGATGCGAAGGTTGATCGAGCGACGATCGGCTGGCGGCACACCATCCGCATCATCGAGGCTCAGGTACCGAGACCCGCTGATCACATCGAGTTCGCCTTGCTTGGCAATCGCGATAAACCTCGGAATCGACGCCGGCTCGTGCTGCTCATCACAGTCCATCGTGATGACCCAGTCATACCCGCCTTCGGCCCCGGCACGCAGCCCATCCTGCATGGCGCGGCCATACCCGGCATTCGTCTTGCGCGCAATCAATTTGAACCCCAACTCGCCTTGAATCCGCTCGAGCACTTCACCCGTGCCATCGGTCGATGCGTCGTCGATCACAAGGATGTGATCCGCATACTGACGTACAGCTCGCAGAACACCCTCGACCGTCGAAACCTCGTTATACACCGGAATGACAATTAGAACTCGCATGCGGCTTACCTCCGCCAAAACGTCCTATTCGGACGTCGGCCCTCCGAGTGAAGAACCTCCCGCTCATAAGACGTCTCCCAACTCAGTTCTGTTCCTGTTCCGACTCAGATTCTTCGCCATTGGCCGAATTTCGATTCAGGCGTTCCGAGTCCGCAAGAGATGTGAACGCCCCGAACCCGAACGGAAGCCCTTGGCCAGCCCCATTCTCTTCCCCTGACGACGCAGCCGCGGCTTCCATCTGCCTGAGCAACTCTTCGCTGAGCGTGTGAAATGCAACGATCTCGTGAATCGGAAGGGTGTAGACCTCTCCGCCCGGTGTGCGAATCTGAAACACCGAGCACTGCACATCGGCCGCGATTGAGTGATCGATCGATGTCGTCGGCACCGAACACGCAAAGACCGGGAAGACATCCGCGATGGGAATGCGTTGCCCGAGTCTTGTCACAACCGCCATGCGGCCGTCGAACATTTCCTCCAGCGGTGTCGCGCTCATGGCCGCGCCAGCAGGCGTCGGTGAGAGGCGCCCGGTCGCGTGCGCAGCAGCAGCCGCGAGCGAGTTGAGAATCTCGCGCATCACGTTCTGCCAGAACAACTCTCGTCGCAACGACAGCTCCTGCAGCGCGATTGTATCAACCTGCGTCTGTCCACCAGCCACCGAATGAGCGATCTTCGATCCCGAATGCTCTTTCATGGTCCACCCACTGCTTCAATACTCAACCGCAGATCATCGATCTTCTTCCCGATCCAATCCACTTCCTTCGACCATCTCTTCGTCCGGTCGCTCAAGCTGCCCCCCACACTCTGAGACCAAGGCGGCTCAAATCTCAACAACTCAGGATAGTCCTTTATCGCCTTCATCAGCACGTTTATGCCCTCCTGCGCCGCATGCAAACGTGATTGGACGCGCGATTCCTGCTCTCGCCGTCCAGGCCCGGTGGTTGTACGCAACGCCTTCGTTTCAGCCTCCAATCGCACCAGAGTCGTGCGCAGTTCATCACGCAGCTTGCCTGCCAGAGTAAACGAAGCACGCAGTTCGCTGCTCAACTCCGTGCGTTCGCGCTTCGTCACACGCAGTTCGCACGCTCGAAAAATCTGCCCCGCAGTATCTGCCGGCTCAGCAAGACCCAGCGCAACCACCTGCTCGCGCGACAGCCGCACTCGCCATGCCGACGCGTCCTCCATCCAGACAACCTGCTCGCCCACACCCTCGCGCGAGATGTTCGATTCCGCATCCACAAATAAAGGCCCCAGCGGCGGGATCAGCACGTCCGCAAGCTGCGTCGCCAAGCCGCGATGATCGATCAGCGATTCCACCAGGTGTTCCTGTCTCCCGCGCCACCCCGAGTATCCATCCTCGCACAGATCTGGAAGTCCGGTCGAGGCGTCTCCCGTGATTCCCCCGCCGCGCCCGATGAACGCTCGATCAGCTGCCAGCGCAATCATGAGCACTCCCGGAGCCGTGGGCGCACGCACGCCGAAATGTACTGCTGTTTCAATGTCGAGTTTCGCAACCGCCAGGGCAATACGCGTAGCCTCATCAAGCCTGGCCCGCGATGCGTCGAACTCCAGCAGAACGAGCGCCTCTCGACGCGCATCGCGTCGACCGAGCCACGCGATCACTTCGTCCGTCAGTTTGCGCGAGTCAAGATCTCCCTTGACAGCAAGATGGGCGACCTGTCCGCTGCGCACACTTTGCGCACAACTCACACGGTCGCACGAAATCGTCGCAGCCAGAACTACACAAAACATGATAAAACGATTCATCGCGCCCCCTCGCGCCATCATCCGGTAGCCGCTGCCGCCTCCACGCGCGTCAGATTCGCGCCGAAATCGCCCGGTTCAAAGAAGTGGGCACGTGCTGTGTCGATCCGCACCCGCGCACTCTCTCCCGGCGTCAGTCCGCCGCGAATCGGCACCCGCGCGATCAGCTGGTCATGATGAGCCGTCTTCATGCGCACGTCCATGTCATCTCCGAGAGGCTCGATCACGACCACTTCGACCTCGATCGTGTCTCCAATCAGAGGCGCACCCCGCTCGACAAACCGCATCGCCCCGGGCCTAACCCCAAGCACGACGCGCTCACCCACACGCGACTCGACCATTGCGGCATGATCGGGGCACAACCTCACCCGCGCCGCACGCCCCGAGTTGCCCGCTTCGACAAAGTCGATCCCACCATCGCCCCGTTCTAGTGCCCCTTCGAGAAAGTTCATCGGAGGCGTCCCGATGAACGCCGCGACGAACCGGTTGATCGGATTGCGGTACACCTCGAACGGGGTATCGACCTGTTGAATCACAGCGTCGGCCATGACCACCACGCGGTCTCCGAGCGTCATGGCTTCTTCCTGATCGTGTGTCACATACACCGTTGTTGTGCGCAATCTTTGATGCAGCGCTTTGAGTTCGCCGCGCGTGGTCACGCGAAGTTTGGCGTCAAGGTTTGACAGAGGCTCGTCGAATAGAAACGCCTGGGGCTCGCGCACAATGGCACGCCCTACCGCCACACGCTGCCTCTGCCCGCCCGAGAGCGCTCGCGGCTTGCGGTCGAGCAAATGCTCGATCCCCAGAATCTGTGCCGCACCGCGCACACGACGCTCGATCTCGTCTTTGGGCACGCGGCGCAGTTTCAGCGCGAAGGCCATGTTTCGATACACACTCATGTGCGGGTAGAGTGCGTAGTTCTGAAACACCATGGCGATGTCGCGGTCCTTGGGATGCACGTCGTTTACAACCCGCTGCCCGATGCGGATGGTGCCGCGTGTAATGTCTTCGAGACCGGCGATCATGCGCAGCGTTGTGCTTTTTCCGCACCCGGAGGGCCCGACGAGAACGACGAACTCGCCGTCGGCGATGTGGAGGCTGAAGCCCCGAACAGCGTCCACGCCCCCGTCGTACGTCTTCCAGACATCTTCAAGAATCACTTCTGCCATGTCATCCTCACTTGTGGGGACTGCGAGTCTCGCCCCTCAGCCTAGCCGATCTGGCCTGCTGCGCCAAACCGCACAGACCCACCTCGGACTCAATGGGCTGCTCAAGTCATTGGTCTCGGACCAAAGTCGCGCGTCCTGGGGGCCGATAGGACGAGTGAACCACGGAGGGGTCCATGACAATGACGCAGCCAAAAGAAGCTTTCAACCAGGTGAAAGCCATCCTAGGTAAATTGGATCGGTCGATTACCGAAGCCCGCAGCCGTCGCCTGGGCGAGCCCATTGAGAATCCTGAAGCCCCCCCGTCAGTGGTGCCAGAGGTGCCTCCGATTGCCGCGTCTGCCCCGAAAATCCCTGCACCGGCAGTCCAGCCCGCCAGCGGGTACGCTGCTCGGCGGGCCCAATATGGACGAGCCAAGCCAGTCCAGCCGCGCAACGATGCAGATCCGAAGGGATCCTGGCTAGCCCGGGATTGACGCTTCTTGCCCACACCGCCTCCGGGGGTACAATCCGCCTGATAGCGCCAGGGGATTGGTGTAATGGTAGCACGACGGATTCTGATTCCGTTAGTAAAGGTTCGAGTCCTTTATCCCCTATTTCTTGGTCCCCGATCGATCTTGGCGGCCTCATGAAGGTTGCCACTCGTGCGCGGGACCGAGTTTGACCTCATACCCAGTCCACAACTCGAACCAGTAACTGCGGAATCTGTGCGCGCCGAACTGTTCATAGTGCGCGCGCACCTGTGCGATGACCTGCGGGTCTTCGCCGGCAAAGCCGAGCGCCTTGCGCCCATGTCGCAGGGTTTCGGAGTCGATCGCGAGGAAGGCGTAGCGCCCGAGCAGTTGCATGATGTTCGCTGCGGCGTATGGTCCGATGCCCGGGAGGGTTTTGAGGAATGCGAAGGCTGCATCGTCGCTGGTCGCGGGATCGCTGAGCCATGCTTCGTCGATCTGACCGGAGAGGAAGAGTCTGGCCAGATCGATGATGCGTTGATCACGGTACCCGACGCGACATCGGCCTCGCAAGGTGCCGGGACGAACGCGCGCAAAGCGGGCCACGGTTGGGAATGCGCCGCCTTCGCCGAGTACTTCGCAGAACCGGCGGTTCATGTTGACGGTGCTCGACCATGCCACGTTGCAGCTTGTGACGGTGCGGATGATGTCCTGAAAGAGCGTGGCCGATCGAAACACACGGCCGCGACCGCTGGCCTTCCAGCGGGGATCGACAGCATGAAAGGCAGCGATGTCGGCCTGCGTCTCGTCGAGGCGCAGCATGCGTGCGATGTGTCCGCGTGCCTGCGCCTGTTCGCGGCGTGAGAGGGCGCGATCAAACGCAGCGCGAAGGCGGCCGCGTGCGGTCTGGGTGACGCGCAGCGGTGCGGGGCCGTCATCGAGGCGAAAGATCGAGTGCAGGCATGCGGTGTCGGTGTCCCAGCGGTCGGGCGCCAGGCGGACGTAGCCATAAGAGTTCGCATCACGCGCGAGGTCGAAGTCGGGCGGGGCGGCGATGGCGAGCGTGCTGCCCATGCCCTAGACCGCGAGCAGGCTCTGGAAGGGGAAGAGCATGGTCGAGATGTTCAGGCTCAGACGGTCGCCGACGCGAGCGTACTGCTGGTAGTGCTCGTCGATCTGTCGGGCGAGTTCTTCGATGCCGAGTCCTGCCTTCTGGGCCAACGAGCCGGGCACGCTTTCGAAGCGCTCGATCATGGCCCGGTCGCATTCGGGGTGGAACTGGATCCCGACGGTGCGCATGCCGACGCGGTAGATCTGCACGCGGCACTCAGCGCTCGACGCCAGAACCTGTGCGCCCGGCGGGGGCGAGGTGACTTCATAGCCGTGGCTCTGGAACTGGATGTGTCGCCATGGGATGCCCGCGAGCAGAGTGTCGGTCTGGCCGGGGACGGCGATGTCGATCGGCAGCATGCCCACTTCGGGCTGGTTCATCTTGGCGACGCTGCCTCCGAGGGCGACGGCGATGAGCTGGCAGCCGAGGCAGATGCCCACGACGGGCAGTGCGGCTTCGTGAGCGCGCTTCAGGAAGGCCAGTTCGCCCGCCATCCACGGGTGGCTTTCATCGACGTTCTGCGGGCCGCCGAGGCTGATCACGCCGTGGACGTTGTCGAGATCGGGCGGGAACCATCCGCCTGGTGGCGGGCTCTGGTCGAGGCGGCGGATGTCGAGCACGAAGCCGTGATCGCGCAGCGTCATGCCGAGGCGACCGGGGGTGCCGTGCTGGGAGTGCTGGAAGACGATGATGCGGGCCATAGCGGGCTGATGGTAGCGTCGTGCGGGCGCTTGGGCCTAGGGCCGCTCCATGCGGATGGTCGCGTCGTGTCCGCCGAGGTAATCGCAGGCGAAGCGGACAAGCGGCGTGCGGTCGAGGGCGAAGCGCACGAGGGCGAGGGTCTTGAATCGGCGGGCCGGGCCGTTCTCGTCGGTGTTTCGGTTGGGGGCTTCGGATGACAGGAAGTTGAAGATCAGCACGCCGCCGGGCCTCAGCGCGGCGAAGGCCCGATCGAGCACCGCTTCGGCGGTCTCCTGCGGCAGCGTGTTGAGCGAGCCCGAGAAGACGAACGTGTCGATCTTCATGTCGGCTGCCAGCCGCGTGAAGATGGCTTCATCGGCCACGAAGTCGTCAAAGCGGCACGAGGCGTTCTCGACCCGACGCGCGATGATGCGCTCGTTGCCCGCGGCGACCATGGCTTCGACCCCATCAATGCCGAGGTAGCGCGCCGGCTCGAGTCCCTGGTCGAGCAGGTGTTCGAGCAGGTCCGCCCTTCCGCAGCCCAGGTCGGCCATCGCGCCGGGCTGGCCGTCCAACATGGCGGTGAGGGCCGCGAAGCGGGCGGTCTGGCTCTCGCGGCTGAGCCACAGCAGCGCCTCGAAGCGGGCACCGACCGCCCGCGCGGCCTCGGCATACGGCTTCAGGTACGCGGGCTCGGGCGTGTCGTTCATGGTTCACACCAGCCGCATCATGGCGGCGTACTCGTCGAAGCGCTGGTTCACGTCGCCGGTGGTCAGGCTCGCCAGCCGGTCGAGGCTGAACGACTCGATGGTGAAGCTGGCCACGACGGTGCCGTGGGCCATGGCCCGTCTGACTGCGGCGAACGAGCCGGGGTCGATGGTGCGTCCGGCCTTGTGTTCGCTGGCCAGGTTGGCCATGAGTCCGGCCGCGAAGGTGTCGCCTGCGCCCGTGGGGTCGATGACGCGCTCGGCGGGGTAGGCGGGCAGGGCGGCCAGGCCGTCCTGGTGGATCAGGATCGCGCCGTGCTCTCCCTTCTTGATGACGACGAATCGCGGCCCGGCTTCGAGGATCTTGCGCCCGGCGGCCACGGGGTTGTTCAGGCCCGTGAGCAGTTCGGCCTCGTCGTAGTTGAGCACCAGCCCATCGACGCGCGCCAGCAGGCTCTCGAGGTCATCGCGCGCGATGTTGATCCAGAGGTCCATCGTGTCGGCCACCGCCAGCACGGGGTCGGCGAACTGGGCCAGCAGGTGTTCCTGCACGCCCGGGTGGCTGTTGGCCAGGAACACGAACCCGGCCGAGCGCAGCGTGTGGGGGACATCGGGCGGCGCGTCCTCGAGCACGCCCAGCTCGGTGTAGAGCGTCTCGCGCTGGTCCATGTTCTTCATGTACTTGCCCCCCCACCGGAAGGTCCGCCCTCCGGGGCGGGTCTCGAGGCCGTCGAGGTTGACGTTCGAGAACCCGGCCAGCGTCGCCCGCATCCCGGGCGGAAAATCCTCGCCCACGACCGCGACGACCGACACGGGGCCGTAGATGCTGGCGGCGGCGGCGAAGTAGGCGCACGACCCGCCCAGGATCCCCTCGCGGTGTTCTCCGCTGGGCACGTACACGGTGTCGATGCCGATGGTGCCGGTGACGACGAGGCTCATGGCGGTTTCTCCAGCCGGGCGGTCGGCCCGGGTGCAAGCCTAGGTCGGCGGGCCGGCGGCGGGGGTCGGGCCAGTGCTCGCGGCCGCGTGACAAAAACGCCAGCGCGGCGGGAACCGTTCCCGCCGCGATGGCCATGTCAATCGTTCCAACGGTTCATTGGCCCCTTCACGCGGCGATGTGTAATCCGGCCTGGCCTGCGCCGCCGCCGCCCTCGGGGCCGAAGTACAGCGGATTGGCGATGGTCGGCATCGAGTCGCGGCCGGGCCGCTCAGTCCACCTGATTGGGGGGTTGCTCGCCGCGCAGGATCGCGGCGGCGTTCGCCCCGACCATGGCCGTCATCTCCGCCCGGTAGCGGCTGGCCGCCGAGCCGATGTGCGGAGTCAGCACCGTGTTGGGAGCGGTCAGCAGGTCGGGATGGATCACCGGCTCACGCTCAAAGACATCCAGCCCGGCACCCCAGAGTTCGCCCGCGTGCAGCCGGGCCGCCAGCGCCGCCTCGTCGATCACCGGGCCGCGGCTCGTGTTGACCAGGATCGCCGACCGCTTCAGGAGCCCCAGGCGGCGGGCATCAAGCAGATGGTGCGTGGCAGAGGTCAGGGGCGTATGGACACTCACCACGTCGGCCCGCGCCAGCCCCGCATCAAGCTCGATGCGCTCGGCCGCCAGCGGAGACAACTCGAACTCCCAGTGGCGGCTGCGGGCGGTGTAAAGGATGCGCATCCCCCAGCCCCGGGCACGATGCGCCACCGCCAGCCCGATCCGCCCGGCCCCGACAATGAGCAGCTCGCGGCCGCTCAGGTCAGCCCCGAGCATCTCGGCCATGCCCAGCGGGCCACGCGCGGGATAGACCGCACTGCGGGCATAGCGGTCGGCCTCGATCAGACGCCGCGCGACCGCCAGAACCAGCAGCCACGCCAGGTCGGCCGTGCCCTCGGTCACCGCGTCGGGTGTGCTCGTGACCACCACCGCACGCCGGCGGCAGGCGTCCAGGTCAATGTTGTTGACGCCCACCGCAACATTGCACACGCCCAGAAGCCTCGGGCCCGCAGCCTCGAGCAGCGCGGCATCGACCCGGTCGGTGTACATCGTGACCAGCACGCTCGCGCCGCGGGCAAAGTCAGCCAGAGCCGCAGGCGAAGGCAGATCGTCGCCGAGCACATCAATCGTCGCGCCGGGGACAGACAGCGTGCCCCAGAGCGTGCGCGAAACGGCGATGCGCGGAGGGGACGTGTGGGTTGATGTCATGGTCAAACCGTAGACCGCCGTGGGCCGGGCCGTGCGCACGAGCGCCGCGGATGCGGGAAAACAAGGTGGATAGCCGGAGCAGACCACCGGAAACAGCGGGAATTGTGGCACAATATCGGGTAAAACGCGCCAATCGCACAGAATTCCGGCCGAATCGACTTGCCCGGTGGCCGACAGTGCGGTACAAGTGTGCGCGATACGTGCAATTCTGCACACAGCAATGGAGAACTCATCAATGGCCAAGAAGACCGCAAAGAAAGCCGCCAGCAAACCAGCCCCCAAGGCGGCCAAGATCGTCGGAGCCGACAAGCCCAGAACCAAGAGCGAGATCTACGCGACCATCGCCGAGCAGGCCAACATCACCAAGAAGGACGTGGCCAGCGTGTTCGACGCCATGAGCGCCATGGTGTCGGCCGACCTCAAGAAGGGCAAGGCCGAACAGTTCACCGTGCCGGGGATGATGAAGATCACCGTGGTGCGCAAGCCCGCCACCAAGGCCCGCAAAGGCATCAACCCGTTCACGAAGGAAGAAGTGATGTTCAAGGCCAAGCCGGCCCGGAATGTCGTCAAGGTCCGCCCGATGAAGGGGCTCAAGGACATGGTCTCCTGACCCGGAGCCGAAGTTTCCTCATCTGACACACCCGTAGAAACGAACCAGCGCCCGGGAGCGATTCCGGGCGTTGCTTATTTTGTTGGCCTTGCCCGGCGCAGCGCCGCCCGCCATCCCGCAGAGCACAGCACCAGCCCGAACAGCCCGATCAGCACCGCGACCCAGAACCCCGTGCTGCCCAGGCCCCACGCCCCCTCATCGAGCCCCACCGACGCCGCGACGAACCCATACATCAGCCCCGCGCCGAGCAGCGCCAAGACGGCGGCCAGGATTCCCCCGGCCCGGTGCCGCCAGAGCCCAAAGCCGGCCACCGCGCACGAAAGGGCAACCACGACAATCCACACCAGGGAGATGAGGAGCGAGAGCGTCATGCGACCATCATCGTAGTCGGGAGTGCCCGCTGCCTGGGCTGACGCCAAGTCAGTTGGTGCGGCGGGTGCGGGCGGCGTTGACCCGCGATCCGGAGTTGTCATCGCAGCGACAAGGCCCTCACACAAGAGAGGATTCAACGCACGACCCCGAGGGCCCGACTTACCATGGGCGTATGCGACCTGTCGCGGCGAAGTCATATGCACATTTTGTGTTTCAACTCGAGCATCGCGGTTGACAGGCAGGCGTTGGTCCGGTATCTTCACCAGATGGGCATGGGCATGGGCTGGCCGGTCCGCGTTGGTGCTCGCCCGGCCTTCACCCTCATCGAACTGTTCATCTGCATCGGGATCATCATGATCCTCGTCGGGCTCATGTCGCCGGCGCTTGGGCGGGCCGTGTCACAGGCAAGACTGACGCGCGATGTCGCGCTGGTCCGCCAGCAGGCGATGGTTATCTCCATGTACACGTCGGATTTCCAGGACACCCATCCCTACGCCTATCACTACACGGGGCACATATTGCGGGTCGCGGGGGATTGGGTCCTGCCCATGATCAAGAGTGGGCCTGTGGACAGCGTGGTGGACATGGACCCGGACACGGAGCGCGGCCTCTACTTCTCTTATTCCCTTTCGGTGGCCATGGTCTACAACGCCGACGAAATGCGGCCCGGCCACGTCCCGCCCTTGGATGATCAGAGATCGCGTCCAACCAGAACGCATCAGGTGTTGTTCCCGAGTTCCAAGGGACTGACCGTCCGGATGCACGACGGGCACTTCATGGGTCTGAGACCGCCCCCGGACAACCTCTTCCTAGCACCGGGGACGCCACGGCAGCCACCGTGGCCGGCACCGGTCTCGTTCACCGACGGCTCGGCGACGAGCGGAGTCGTCGCGGATTTTCTGGGCGGCTCGCCGCAGTATATCGAGTACGGCATCGGCGGGCCGGTGTATTCGACATGGTTCGGCGTGCGGGGACGCGACCGATGATTGGCAAGAAATGAAATGGGTGTAAAGGAGCATTCGAACTTGAGCAGGTTTCAACGTCTCACGGTCTTTGGCGCGGTCGCAGTGATCGTTTGCGCGGCAGCAGCCCCCCTCAATGACAAGAGAACAACTGATGCGCTTTCATCTCCACATGCAGCGAGCATCGGTTTGGGTGCTTCGGGCGCGGATTTCGTGGCTCATGGCGCTCTGTGTGGCTGCGAGTGCTGCGACGGGTCAAACGAGCGAGCGTGACCAACTGATCGCCGAGTCAGCAATGTGGCTCAAAAGCGTCGGCTCAGTCCTGCTGACGTATGAGCAGGAGACGACGGACGGCAGGGGTGCCGGTCGCCGCACGGTCGGGTTCGATGCAGCAACCGGTGCGTGGTTCGTCGCGGATCATGCATCGGGTGCCTCAGGCTTGACCACGAACGGCTCCCGCTTCCAGCTCGTCGGAGCCGACGACATGTTTTTTGCGACGCAACCTGCGTTGGGGAAAGCGACCGATGGGCCGCAGGGCGACAATTCTCCGCCGCATGTATCCAGTGGACCGGACGGGTATATCCCGATCGTGCTGATCGCGAACATGCGGACAACATCAGTCGGGCTTCGCTCTGTCGAGCGCGATGAAGAGGGAAACTGGGTTATCTCTCACGAAGGAAGGACAGGGGATCCGAACTTGAAACGGCTCACCCGCGTGACCTTCGATGCAGAAGGGAGGCCACTTCGATACCATGCCGACGTGGATCCCACGACGAAGCGTGAGGAGGTGGACTTCGAGTTCGAGATTGAGCCGCAGTCACCTCCGGGACTTGCCATTGTCAAGCAGCGCCAGATCAGCCCGCGTGTGCTCCCTCAACGACTCGTCGATGTTCAGTATTACCCAGTGAGCCGACCTGAACTCTTTACGATGGAATCGGCCAATGCGATCGCGACGGACAATCGGATCCAAACGCAAGTCCGACTCGCTCAGATCTCGGCAACGCACTTGGGTGGCGGTGCAGGACCTCAGCCTGCGCTCTACGCGCGAACGACCTTCGGTCGCATCGGCTGGCCACTGATCGTCACCGGGATCGTGGTGGTCGGGCTCGGCATTTTCGCCCTCTTTCGATCCAGGATCGCGACATGACGCAGGCGGCTCGAGGTGCTACTCGACCGGCAGCCCGACGCGAAGCACTGCCATTGCGGTCGGGTTGCGCATATCGGTGTTCCTTGCTGTTCGCACCACCGGAGCTGGGTCAGTGGTCTCGAAAGCCGGCCCCAGAGGCTGACGTACGCGGCGAGCACTGATCTGCGAAGTGGTGGTAGAACTCAGCGCCGCAGGCCGCCGGAGCCATAGTGGAGTTCAAGATAGCGTGCGACGTAGTCGACGATGGACTGGCACTCGGGGATGTCGGGGTTGCTGGTGGGGCCCATGGGTTCGAAGCGCATGCCCTTGAAGCGCGTGACGGCGTCCTCGACGGACAGACCGTATTGCAGGGCAATGCTGAAGGCGCGACAGAAGGCCTGACACATGCCCGAGAGGGCGGAGCCCTCCTTGGCGACCTTGATGAAGATCTCGCCGGGGCGGTCATCGTCGTAGAGGCCGACCGTGAGGTAGCCCTCGTAGTTGCCGACGCTGAACTTGTGCGTGATGGAGTGCCGGGTGTTGGGAAGGCATCGACGAGCGGCTAGCATTGGTTCGGCATCCTCCGTGACGCGCGATGGAGTCTGGTCCTGAGTCATCAGGCGACTGTAGCCTGATGCAGTGTCTGGCAAAGATATCGGGCGTTGGGGTGCGATGCGTGCAGTTTGTGGAAAAGTCCGGGGGCGCAGGATTCAAACGGGGGGAAAATATGGCACGGGCCCGGAAGTTGCTTATGCCCCCCGGATGGTCGATAATTGAGACGGATGAGCGAACCTGGACATGACGGGTCGGGACTGACGCGGGTGTACTTGGGCGGCGTGACGCTGCTGCTGGCCCTGACGCTTTCGGTACGCGCAACGGCGGGGCTTCCTCACGGGTCGCAGTTGCGCCCGCTGATGAACCATGTTGTGGTGTGTCTGATGTCCGGCTCGGTCGTGGCTGCGAACCATCGAGAGGTTCCGGCAACCCCGGTGCAGTGCCCGACGGTTCGCCCGCTGCCGATGGTTCGTGACGTTGGCGTGCGAGACACCGAGCATGTCCGGCTTGATGTGTCGCTGCTTGGCCCGCACCTGATGGATCTTCCGCCACCGATGTCTGCGTGAGTCGGCGTGACCTGCGCTTGCGCGGTCCGATTCGGTTTGAGCAACAACATCGTGTCGACGGTTATCAGCGGCGTGACGTTTTGTCGTGCTGTGATCGAGTGAGATCCACATTCGCCGAGAAATCGGCGCACAAGAAAGAATTCCCATGCCCAGCCAGGACATTCCCCTGATCGGTCCGATCCTGAACAAGATTTTTGGTTCGCGCAATGAACGATTTGTGAAGCGGTACACGCTGCGGGTTGAGGCGATCAACGCCCTTGAGTCGCAGATGCGGCTGCTGACCGACGAGCAGATTCGAGCAAAGACGATCGAGTTTCGCAAGCGATTCGACGCCGGCGAAAAAGCGGACGATCTGCTGGTCGAGGTGTACGCGGTCGCACGCGAGGCGATGGACCGGAACGTCGGGATCCGCAGCATCTTCAACCCGGAGCATGGGTTTGACGCATCGAGGCTTCCGGCAGAGGCCAGACGGCTCTATGACGAGACCAAGGCGACCATCGATGCGTTGTCGCCCGCGACGCCGGAGGGTCGCTTTCTCGGGTGCCCACAGCCGGTGCCGGGATGGATGCAGGTGGACATTCCGGTTGCATTGTATGAGGCGGTTCGTGCGTTGATTCCGGAGTCGAGGCCACCGTTTCGTGCCAGGCCGTTCGATGTGCAGTTGATCGGCGGGATGGTGCTCGGGCAGGGCAAGATCGCGGAGATGAAGACCGGCGAAGGCAAAACGATCGTTGCTCCGCTGGCGACATACATGGCGAGCATTCAGCGCCAGCAGGTGCATGTCGTGACAGTCAATGACTATCTGGTGCAGCGTGACCGCGACTGGACCTTCCCGTTCTTCATGGGGCTGGGGCTGACGGTGGGCGCGATTCATCCGCAGCACACTCAGCCGGAAGAAGTGAAGCGTCAGATGTACATGTGCGACATCGTGTACGGAACGACGAGCGAGTTCGGTTTTGATTATCTGCGCGACAACATGAAGCGCAGCGTCGAGCAGCAGGTGCAGAAGAAGCGGCAGTTTGCAGTGGTTGACGAAGTGGACTCGATTCTGATTGACGAGGCGCGTACGCCTCTGATCATCTCGGGTCCGGCGCACGAGGATGCCCCGCGGTATGACCTTTCGGATCGGCTTGCTCGACACCTGGTTGAGAAGCAGAAGCCATGGCAGCAGGGCGAGGACAAGGTGCGTGCGGCCAAGGAGCGCATCAAGGGACTCGAGGGCGACATTCGCCAGACACGCGACAAGGCGAACATTCCGACACTTCAGAAGCAGCTTGAAGAGGCCAAGGCGGCGCTGCCCGAGATGGAACGGCAGCGCGACCAGCACACGCAGTATTACGAGTTGCAGATGGATCGGCGTCAGTCGCACTTGACGCACGAAGGCATCGCCGAAGCGCAGCGCGTGGCGGGGATCGGTTCGTTTTATGTCGATGAGAACATGGATGTGCCGCACCTGCTGGAGCAGTCGCTGCGCGCGCACGCGGTATATCAGCGCGACAAGGATTACATCGTGATGGACCTCCCTGATCGCATGACAGGGCGGACCGAGGCGAGCGTGGTGATCGTGGATGTGAACACAGGGCGCCCGATGATCGGGCGGCAGTGGTCGGACGGACTGCATCAGGCGGTGGAAGCCAAGGAAGGCGTGCCGATCAAGCAGGAGACGCAGACCGTTGCATCGGTAACGATTCAGAACTTCTACAAGATGTACAAGCGACTCGCGGGCATGACAGGCACGGCCGACACCGAGGCACAGGAATTTCACGATATTTACGGGCTGGATGTGGTGTCGATCCCGACGAATAAGCCGATTGTGCGGCGGGACTACGACGATCTGCTGTTCCTGCGCCAGAAGGACAAGTGGGAAGCAATTGTCGACGAGATCAAGCAGTTTCATGACGCGGGCCGACCGATTCTTGTGGGAACGACCAGCGTCGAGAAAAGCGAGATGCTCGGGCAGATGCTGATGCGCAAGTACAGCATCAAACACGAAATTCTCAACGCCAAACAGCATGAGCGCGAAGCGAACATCGTCGAGAACGCTGGGCAACTTGGCGCGGTGATGATCGCGACGAACATGGCAGGACGTGGTACGGATATCAAACTCGGCAGCTGCCCGCGGGAGAAACTGCTCGACCACTGGCTGCGACGTGGCATCGCATCGCGCGGGTTGACGGTCAACTCGACCGACACGGAACTGCGCGAGAATGTCTTCCGCAAAATTGCTGCAACCGAACTGAAGGAAGAAGGCGTCAAGAAGAAAGACGTGGAGCAGATGCCGTTCGAGGAAGTCGAGATCATGCTTCTGCGGCACTGGGCGCAGAAGAACACATGGGTCAGCCCGAACAAGATTGCGAGCATGTCGGCGGGAGACCTGATGGACGCGCTCGACCAGGGCGGGCGGTTCCTGTTGCATCGGATCAGGTGGTTTGCGAGCATCGAGGAACTTGGCGGGTTGCATGTCATCGGCACCGAACGCCACGAGTCGCGGCGCATCGACAACCAGTTGCGCGGGCGCTCGGGGCGTCAGGGCGACAATGGCTCGAGCCGATTCTTTGTGAGTCTCGAAGACGACCTGATGAAGATGTTCGCCGGCGAAACGACGATGCGTATGCTCAGCCGCCTGGGCATGAAGGAAGGCGATGCGATCGAACACCCGTGGCTGAGCAAGAACGTGGAGCGAGCGCAACGCAAGGTCGAAGAACGCAACTTCCAGATTCGCAAGAACATCCTCGAGTATGACGAAGTCATGGAGCACCAGCGCCAGCGATTCTACGGGTTGCGGCAGCGTGTGCTTGAGGGGCGCGATGTCAAGGGACTGATCTTCGAGTACATCGAGGAGGCTGTGGACGATGCCATCGCGGAGTTCCTAGATACGGACTATCCGTCGCAGTGTGCAGCTGAGTTTGCGCGGCAGAAACTCGAGTTCTCGATTCTGGCGGACAAACTGCGCGGCAAATCGCTCGATGAGATGGATCTGTTGATCCGCAAGCAGGCCAAGGAAGACGCGGCATCGATGATCGATGTGACGCTCGGCGAGTACATGCCTGTTGAAGGTTCGGAGATCGCGGTCGACTTCGATTCGGCTGGTCTTGTGAACTGGGCCAAGCGTCGATTCGATGTCGAGCTTGATGCGGCCGAACTGCGCGAGGGTGGAGCCGAGGAACGCCGGCATGTGCGCAACATGCTTGAGCGTGCCGCATTCGAGCGGATTGACGCGGCCGATCTGAGCGGACTGTCCGAGTTCGTCGCGCCAAACTATGGTGCCGAGCGTCTGAGTGAATGGGTCAAGGCCAAGTTCGGGTTCGATATCTCAGTCGAAGAGATCGTCAAAGCCCAACAGGACGAGAACCGCACGGCACGCGATCCGATCATGGACAAGGCCCGCACGCTCTACCGTGAACGCGAGATCTTCTACCCAGTGGACTTCATCATGGAACTAACGATGATGTACGCGCGTCAGAGCCCTGCGGACGCCTTCCGCGAGTTGGGAATCTGGAGCCGCCGTCGCTTCGGGCTGGAACTGTCGGAGAACGAGATCCGCTCAACCCCCCCGGCCAAGATGCGCGAGCGTCTGGTCAAGGAGTCCGAGAAGTTTGTCGACGAGGACCGACTCGGGCGCGAACTCGAGGCCGCGGTCGCCATTTCAGATGATGCTGAGCTTGAGATTCACCTGCGCGAGCGCCTCGGTGCTGGTGCGACCGAGTCGATGCGATACCTCGAAGGCGAGGAACGAGAGCAGGCGATTCGCGCGCGGGTCGAGAACCTCTTGCGCACCGAGCTGCTGCACTTCGAGCGCACGATCCTGATCGACACGCTGGATCAAGCGTGGCGTGAGCACCTGTACGCGATGGATCAGTTGCGCGACGGCATTTCGTTCCGCGCGTTCAGCCAGCAGGACCCGCGCATCGCGTTCAAGCGCGAGGGTTCGAGGCAGTTCCTGAGCATGATGGAAACGGTGCGCGACCGTGTGACCGATTACATTTTCAAGGCCAGGATCAGCCCGGCAGCGGCAATGCGCGAGCGCATGGCCAGTGCTCCGCAGCCAGCGGGATCGCCACAGCGACCGACCCAACGTCCACCCGCGGCCCCGTCGCTCGGCGGCGGTGCGTTCGGGGGCGGCATCACCGGGCCGGGGTTTGGTGGGCCTAGCCCAGTGTAATGGCATTGCCCGGCGGATCGGCGGATCTTGTGGGGCATCGGGGACGTATACCCTTTGAAGGATGCCGCGGGCGCGGTGTTCTCCGACTGAACGGGTCCGGTCGGGAGTCGTTGGGGTTCGTCTGCTTCGGCAGCGGGCATTCGTTGGCGTGTGCTGACCGGAAACTCACCATGCAGTTATTGAACAAGCGAGCAACCGCGTTCACTCTGATCGAACTTCTCGTCGTCATTGGGATCATCGGTATTCTTGCTGCCATCGCGGTGATTGTTGGTGGCAAGGTTGTCGAGTCGGGCAAGTCGCGCGCGACAGCCGACACGATTCGTGTGCTGGATTCGGCGATGGCCGACTATGTCAATCGCCTAGGCAAAATCCCTGATCCTGTCGTGCGCATCGAGTTGACCGGCGGCTCGACGACCAATGCGTTTGCTGTGATCGACGGTGTGTATCAGAGCAGCGGCGATCGGGTTGTCAACACGCTTGGACTCTTTCTCAAGCAGGCTGAGGGCACGGGTGGAGTTGCAGCGGCGATTGACCAGATCAATCCGAAGTTTGTCCGATTGTACGACGCGGACGAAGGAGGCCCGATGCCTTCGCTACGAACGGTATTCGACGCTTGGGACCGCCCGATTCGGTATGTGCATCCGACGTGGGACGGCGAGTGGCTGCAGGGCACGCGCAGTGTCGGTCAGGCCGGCGCGGGCGTGAACCTGTCCGATGCGACGGCGAGCCCGATCCGCGATGCGACGCTGCGCAGTGCTCTGGCGATCAGCACAATCCGCCGCAACTTCCTGAGCGACGCAGATCGTCAGGCCACCCCGAATCTCGTTGGCGACAGCGACGGCGGGTTGTGCCCGAGCCCGAGGCCATACTTTTACTCGGCGGGCGAAGATGGTGACCCGTCAACGACGGACGAGAACGTCTACAGCGTGCAGCCCAAGCGGGTGCAGAACTGAAATGAACGGACGATCATGAAATCCGGGCGGGCGAGGCTCGGGATGCGGCCAAGGGCGAAACTGGCCAGCATGGCGGCTGCGGGATATGATGCGGCCTGATTTTGACGGGGTGTAGCGCAGCTTGGTAGCGCGTCTCGTTCGGGACGAGAAGGTCGTAGGTTCGAATCCTATCACCCCGATTCGGTAGACTCGATGGCTTCGGCAAGTGCCGAAGCCATCGGTGTTTATGGGCAGTTCAACTGCGTCCTGTTACCCTGAGCGTCAAGAGACGGAGTCACGTCTCTTCAATCGTGATCGCGATGGCCGCGCTGATCGGCCCAGATCGGCGGTTGAACAGGTTGTCCATCTTGGGATCGTTGACTGACTGGAAGTGCGTGCCCTCGCGGCATCCCACAAACAGGTCGACCACGAACTCTTGAAGAGACCAGCCTCCCAAACCGCCGTAGCCGTTAACCTCTTTGAGCTGCGCCAGCGTCGGGTGCGCTCCATCCGCCACTTTGCGCAGAGCAGCGTGAACGTCAGCAGCACGCATCACGCGCACGCCCAGCGCGGGATCGTTCGCCGAGACGATGCGGCCGGTTGAAGGAATGCGTGTGGAGAATGGAACGGCCACAGGGTTGTAGAACTGGTAGTGCACGGGAATTCCGTTTTGTTCCCTGTAGCGCTCGATAGCGTCAAACTGCTTCGAACCAGCGGACAACGCCCCATACTCACAGTCGTCGTCGAACTCGAACTCGGTCGACGTCGCGATGCTCCTCGCCAAGTCTTCGGGGTCGGCAATGCGCGCAAATCCAATCTCGTAGTCGATCCGGTGCTCTTCACGAACGAGCTTGTTGGTCGGGTACAGCCTTTTCGACTGAAGGACGGCGACTTTGCAAGTCGTCAGCGATCCTTTGCGGCGAATAAAGAGAAGCAGGCCGATGTCTGCAATCTCCCAGCGCATGAAGTGGCGGAGACCGCCCAAGTAGTGGGCATCCACACGGACAACCCATGAGTCGTTGATTTGTACGGGAGCAGCGTACTCGGAAAGTTGTTCGATCCAGGTGAGATCGAAGGATTCCTCGGGCGCATTGGGGTTGTTGCAGAGTTTGTCCGTAATTCGGCGGTTGCACGTCGCGAACACATTGCGTAGCCAATCGGTAACGACGCCGGGTAGCGCGGAACCATCGCTTGCCTCAGCCTTGAGTGATTCCGGCGGCGGGCTGTTCGGTTGGCGTGACTTTGCCATGCGTATCCCTTTGTAGCCCACATGGTACTCAGCGACTGCAGCGACTTTCACCGTTTCACGGCGAGCAATAGCCGCATTCCGGGCTCCCAAGCCCGTATTCCCTCCACAAACAGTTCTATTGGTGTCCTGTCACCCCGATTTCTGCAGACTGAAGGCCTCGGCAAATGTCGGGGCCATCAGTATTTAGCGAAGAGTTCAATCACGTCCCGTCACCACGTGTGTCAGTTCGCAGCGTTGAACTCCTGCTGACCTTTCGCCATCTCAATCCGGCATCCTATTCGGCGGGCTTGACATCGTTGTTGAAGGCCGATACATTCAACTCAAAGGTTGAATGAAATGGTGGGAGATCAACTCAATCAAGTGCTCGTGGCGGTTTCAGACCCAACACGGCGGGCGATCATTGATCGCTTGTCACGAGGAGCCGCGTGTGTCACGGATGTGGCCGAGCCGTTCGCTATGTCACTCAACGCGGTATCGAAGCACATCAAGGTGCTCGAACGAGCGGGATTGGTGCGGCGTCAGCGAGTAGGCAAGGAGCACAGGCTCGCATTGGATGCGGCCCCCCTTCAGGAAGTGGCAAGTTGGACGCACCGCTACGCGCGGTACTGGAACCACTGTCTGGACTCGCTTGAGGAGCACTTCAGCAAGAACGGAAAGAGGAAATGATGGTCTACTCAGCACCCAAGACAACGGAACTGACCCTCACTCGCACGATCCCCGCGAGCCCAGAACAGGTATACGACGCATGGCTCGACCCGAGCACGCGAGGTAGCCCGTGGTCTGGCCCCGGGCGAGCTATCTTGCAAACGCAAGTGGATGGGCTGTTCTATCTTTGCGTCGATCACGAGGGGCGCGAATGGGCGCACTATGGGCGTTTCACAGCCCTGGACCGACCACGTCGGATCGAGTACACGTGGGTCTCAGAAGCAACCCGAGGATTGGAGTCTCTTGTCACGCTTACCTTTGAACCCAAGGACGACAAGACACTCGTCACGCTGCAACACGCGGGCGTTCCGGACGACGACTTCGGACACCAGCATCGTGACGGCTGGGGAGGTGTGCTCGATGCGTTCGTCGATCTCTTCGCCAAGGATTCGTAGTGATGGCAATGAGTCTGATCACCAGCATTACCCGCGCCACACTCGACGGTGTCGTGCAGCCATCGGAAGTCAATTGCTGCACTCATCAACAAACTTCGGAGGGAACATGACGATAAAGCGAATGGACAATGTCGGCATTGTCGTGGAGGATCTCGATGCCGCTATTGAGTTCTTCACTGAGCTGGGGCTTGAGCTTGAGGGCCGGGCACCAATCGAAGGGGAATGGGCGGATGGTGTCACCGGGTTGCGCGACATGCGGGTTGAGATCGCGATGATGCGTACCCCGGACGGTCACGGCCGACTCGAACTCTCGCGTTTCCTCGCGCCTCAGGTCGTCGCCGATCACCGTGCTGCACCCGTGAACGCGCTGGGCTACCTACGCGTCATGTTCGCGGTGGAGGATCTTGACGATACGCTTGCCCGGCTTCAAAAGTACGGGACGGAGATCGTGGACAAAGTGGTCCAATACCAAGAGTCGTATCGACTTTGCTATGTCCGCGCTCCCGATGGCCTTCTCATCGGGCTTGCCGAAGAGCTTGGCTAACGAACGGCCTTCTTGGCGACCCCATGCACGAGCAGGCGGGCATCGAGTCCGCGTGGAACTTTGGGGCTCATCCCTGAACCAGGATCCTCGTTTCCAGGCTCCAGAGGCCGATCTGGGCCTGGAAAAGTTCAACGGGAATTCTGTCACCCCGATTTGAAGCGGAAGTCCTTGGAAACAAGGGGCTTCCGCTCTTTCATGACCGCGATGGGGCACTGGGCTTGTGACTGATCTTTCGGGCGAGATCTGAGCGAATCCGCATCACGCAATGTCGGGCCCAACAAGAACAGGCGGGGACAACCGATCCTATTTGAGCTGTGGCGGTCGTCCTGCCAGCGTGTCGTCGAGCTCCTGAAGGAAGAGATCGATTACACGATCCGAGTTCGCGAAACGTCCGATCGAGTTCCTCCAGATTAGGTCATTCTCTCCTCGTTCAACCGTCGTCCGCTCTTTCAGAGCAAGAAGCTGCGTGCGTAGTCCCTGAGCGGTTGACTCCTCTCCGAGTCGGGCAGCGGCAATGGCTTGGACAGCAACCAGCATGGCGAGGCGTGGTCTGCCGGACTCGACGGTGGCCTTGTCGACCTCGGCCGCGAGGAGCGCCGCCTCTCGAAACTTGTCCTCGCGCAGCAACGCCAGTGAGTGGGCCTGCTTCACCTCGATGGCGTCAGGGATCAAACGGCGGAGGTCGGCGAGCTGGTTGTTGGGGATGATGAGCCCATACGGGTCAGTCGCAGTGCCCACATCGATGATGAAGTAGCCCACGCTGTCATGTGCCAACAGACCAGACAGGCCAATTGACCTCGCCCGCTCGATCCATTCTCGTACAAAGGCAACGCGCTCGTCACGATCTGAAAGGACTTGCATCGAACCAAGGTAGTGGCGCAGGCGTGTCGGTAGAACCTGGCCCGCATAGGAGAGGCCGAACGGGCCGAACACGCCGCCCTCGACCTGCCACAACGCAAGCGCGTTGTCTCGCTCAGCGTTCGCCTGGGCTTCGAGCAGCGAGAGCAACCGGTTGAAGCGCGTCTCGGCGGCTTCGAAATTGCCGTGCGTGAGCTCCATCTGCATGAGGTTGTAGACGGCACCAATGCGTACGAACGGGTCGGTATCGGCACCGCTCAGCATGGAGTCTGCTGCCATGCGGCATTGTTCGAGGCCTTCGTCGACGCGCCCTGTTTTTGCGGTCAGCAGCAGGCCATAGAGCCACCGCGCCTGTGATGTCAATGGGTGTTGCTCGCCGAGAAGTTCCGCGCGGGCGGTCAGCGCCCCGGCAACGATCTCGGGATCGAGATGGGCCGGGATCGATTCCGACGAAAAGAACTCCGTCAGCGTGAGCGATGCCTCGGCCAATCGGCGGCGGCGGGTCTCATCGGTGAGCCGTTCGCCTACGGATACGACTGGAGGTGTGTACTCCCATGCTTCAGCCTTGGCGAGAAGGGCGGCCTGCAGGCGTGGCTCCACGTCCAGGGACAGCACGGCATCACGCACGGCGGCTGCATTCGTGTAATCTGCCGACAGCTTGCGAAAGGCCCTTCTTGCTTCGTCTTCGAGTGAATCGGCCCTTGCGGACAGCAGATCCAGGGCAAGCAGTCTCGCCGCAGGGCTGAGCGTGCTCCCTGCAAGCAACGCAACCGCGAGCGCTTCGGTCGGAGTCGGGCCGGACCACGCGGTGTCAAGCCAAGCCATCGCCGCAGGAAGCTGCTTCCACACGCGTTCAGCCTGGGCAGCGATCTCGTCGGGCTCTCGGATGTCCCAGATGTAGGTCAAGCCGGTGCGGAGACCGATGAACAGTCGCGAGCCCTCGGGATCAGCAAGAAGGCTGTCAACGACCTCTTCTTGGGTGAAGCTTGCGACGTGCCTGCCTTCGGAATCCAAGAACTGCACAAGCCTGCCGATGGCCCGAACGGTTCGGCCGCCGAGTGAGACTGACTTGGCCCCGTTTGGCCAGGCCACGGCCGAATCAAGTTCCGCGGCAAGATATGCCTGCTGTCGGCGTGCATCGCCGCTCGTCCAGGAAAGCGGTGGTCGGTGAACTCTGGCGTCAGCAACGATCAGGTCGTCCCGCATATCAGAGTACGAAAGGGGGTCGATCAGCCACGAGCCGTCCGGGCTGAGTGTCCCGAAGTCAGCGGCGAGTCGTGCCGGGTCGTATATGGGCGTTGCAGGCCCTGGTTTGGTGATGTCCCACTCGAAGCTGATGCCGTATCGCCACAGCTGCGCGAGCCGGGCTTCGTCGAGCCAGTAGATGGGGCCATCTGTTCGGGTCCATCCGTCAAAGCTGCTGGACGGTTCGAATGACGCAATGAGCGCGCCGTCAGCAGCGCCCCAGACCCTGATCTCGCGGTCGGTCTGCATCGCGATGTGTCTTGCGTCCGGGCTCCAATTGATCCGGTGGCTCCGCGCGGCATCGAACGACACAGAGGGGACGAAGTCGTCTTGCTCATCGCAGATGTACAGATGGCCGGATGCGTTCGAAACAGCAAGGTGTGAGCCGACGGGGCTCCACGCGAGCCCATCGGGGATGCCGAGCGAAATCGGTACCTCGGCCAGAAGTGACACTATCTCACCATCGGCTGCCCAGATACGCAGCCCACTGCCGGTGGCGATGGCAACTCGTGAGCCATCCGGGCTCCATGCGGCAATCCTGTAGCCCTCGCTGCTTGGGAACTGGAGCGACACAGGTTCACCGAGCCCGTCGGCTCGCCATATCCGTCCGGTCTCCGAGACGCTGTCGGCGCGAACGTCATGCAATGTCAGCAGGCGAGTGCTGTCCGGGCTCCAGAGGACTGTTCGGAACGAGAAGCCCCTTTCCGAATCCGGCACTTTGAGCGTAGCGGTGCCTTGCGTCTGTTGGAGATCGTGGATCTGCAGCAGCGCACTGCGGTCATTTGCAGAGAACTCCGACGGGTGCTTCAATGTGGCAAGTCTGTTGCCGTCCGGGCTGAACACTCCGAAGCTTTCGCCGGTCAATGTAAACTTGGCATGCCTGCTCCGACGGTCAAGAAACTGCCATTCCCAGTCGCGGTGCGATTCGGGGCACTTGTCGATGTAGTCGCGCGCCGCTGACCAGTCACCGGCGTCAATGGCGTTCTGAGCCAGAGCAAGATTGGCTGTATAGGCAGACCATTGGGCAACGCTTGCGTTGCGTATCGCAACATCAGCGTTGTACTGCGCAACCAGCAAGCCGGCCGTGGTGCCAGCGATTCCCAGCAGCAGCACAGCTGCAAGAGAGACTCCGGCGAGAACAGGCCCCCTATTCCGCTTCACAAATTTCCGCAGCTTGTACGCCGCGCTTGGCGGCGCCGCCTCGACGGCGTCACCCGAGAGATGCTTCCCGATGTCCTCGGCGAGATCAGACGGCGTTGCATAGCGCCGCCCCCGGTCCTTGTCGAGAGCTTTCATCACGATCCAGTCGAGCTCGCCGCGGATGCTGCTCGCCAGCCGCGGCGGCTCGGTCTGCCTGTTCGCGGCGGTTCGCTGCGACAGCGCCGCATCGCGGCTGAGCCGCAGGCTCGGGATCGGGGGGTCTTCTTCGCGGATGATTCGCTGCATCTCACCCCAAGCCGCGGACCTGAGTCTCGCTGCGTCGAACGGGGTCGCACCGGTGAGCAGTTCGTAGAGCAGCACGCCGAGCGCGTAGACATCGGTGCGGGTGTCGATGTCTGGCGAGCCCTCGGCCTGCTCAGGGCTCATGTACTCGGGCGTGCCGATGAGTTGGCGATGCTCGGTGAAGAGCGTCTTGTTCGTGAGCGGGGAGGCGGTCGCCTTGGCGATGCCGAAGTCGATGACCTTGGCGAAGGGCTTGCCGTCCACCATGCTCACCAGCACATTGGCGGGCTTGAGATCGCGATGGATCACGCCCTTCGTGTGAGCGTGCTGAACGGCGGAGCAGACCTGGGCGAGCAGCGTGAGCCGTGCGTCGATATCGAGCTTGTAGTCGTCCGCGAACTTCGTGATCGCGTCGCCGACGACATACTCCATGGCGAAGTACGGGCGTCCGGAGTCCGTCGAGCCGGCGTCGAACACTCTCGCGATGTGCGGGTGGTCCATCAACGCCAACGCCTGACGCTCGGCCTCGAAGCGGGCGATGACCTGCTTGGTATCCATGCCCAGCTTGATGATTTTGATCGCGACGCGCCGACGCACGGGCTGTGCCTGCTCGGCGAGAAACACGGATCCGAATCCGCCCTCGCCGATCAGCTGGAGGATCTTGTAGGGGCCGATGATGGTCCCGGCCGACTCGGTGATCGGGGCGGAGAGTTGTGATGTGGTCGCGTCGGTCATCAGCCCGGCGTCGTTGGCATCCTGTCGAGCGGCGAGCAGGCTGACGACGGCGGCGCGGAGTGTTGCGTCGTCACCAACGAGGCGATCGAGTTCGCTGCTGGCCGCCGGTCCATCGAGCGTTGAGAGCTCGAGGAACACCGCTCTCGCGCGTTGGTGCAGGTTGTCAGTCATCGGTCGGCTCCGTGCCCGGCTCGGTTAGGAAGCGATGGAGCCTGGCGCGGGCGAGCGACCAGAGGCGGGCCGCGGTCCGCGGGGATACCCCCGTGGCTTGAGCGGCCTGCTCCACGCTGAGGCCGGCGAAGAACCGCAGCTTCACAATCGCTGCGGCGTCCGGGTCCTCAGCCTCCAAGCGAGACAGAGCGGCATCGACTGCCAGGATCTGCTCGGGATGCTGCCGGGCCAGCGTGTCCACGTCGGAGAAGGCCGAGATGGCGGCTTCGCGGGCCTTTCGTGCTCCTCGCGAGCGGGCGTGGTCGATCAGGATCTGACGCATCGCCTGCGCGGCGGCGGCGTAGTAGTGACCCCGGTTGGCCCAAGGGATCTCGCGTGGGCCGGCGAGTTTGAGGTAGGCCTCATGCACCAGCGCGGTCGGCTGGAGCGTCTGACCCTTGTCCTCGGCTCGAAAGTGGATCTCCGCTGCCCTGCGGAGCTGGTCGTACACCAGCGGCAGGAGCCTCACGGATGCGTTCGGGTCGCCTTGCCCGACCTGGTGCAACAGGAGCGTGATCTGTGCCTCGGGGCTGTCCATGACGGGATGCTATCCGAGCGTGTTGCTGTGAAGCTGGCAGTCGTCTTGGATCGGCTTCGCTTGGATGGTGATGGGTCTGGCAGCCAAACAGAAGGGAGCTTGTCATGAATCGCCGAGCAGTGTTGGGATTCGCAGTCGGGGGTGGGGGAGTTGTACTGGCGATGCTGATCGGATGCAGGCTGAACGCATGGCTACGACCCGATCTGACCGGGGCGTCGAGTGCCAAACTGAAGATCGAATCAAGGGCGTTGTTTGAGCGATGCCGGCGAGAGCCGTGGTACATCGGCTGGGCACCTGCGATCCGCCATGAGCAGGTGTACACGGAGATGCACAGACGAGGGGTGCTTAGGATCGGAACGGAGTCAGGCGTGATCTGTGCCGCATCAGAGGGGGCATTTGTGCCCCGTGAGCAGGAATAGTTTGCTGGATCCCAGTGCCCACCCAGGGCGGTCCCTGGTCTGACAACAGATTTCACCGCGACACCAGAATCCGCGTTTCTGGGCTCCAAAGGCCGATTTGGGCCGCAAAAAGTTCAACTGGAGTTCTGTCACCCCGATTCAGCAGACCGGATGGCCTCGGCAAGTGCCGGGGCCATCGGTGTTTATGGAGAAGTTCAATCCTGTCCTGTCATCCTGACTACAGCAGGCTCGGTTTGAACTGCGGATCAGAGCCAATCGCATCAACGAGCTGACGTGCCAGCGAGGCTCAATCTTCCGCGACGGGAACGCGTGCATTCTTCAACTGCTTCTCGATCAGAATCGTGCTTGCCTGGAACTCCGTCGCAAGTTCTCGGATTGTCTCGCCATCCGCCCAATGACCGGCACGCTCCTTCAACGCTTGCTGTGGCGCGATCAGTTCGGCGGCGAATGCTCGCGATGCTCGTTGGTTCCAAGTGAATGCGTCCGTCACAAGTCGTGGACCGCGCGCACTCCCGACTGCTATTTGAAACAGTCCGCGAGCGATTCGGAAACGGTCGTCCTCTGGGTGCGACGCTCGTGGCCCAACCAACTGTGCAGTACCGTCGTGGGATTTGCCAGCGATGAGCTTGACACTTCGACCACTCAAATGATTCTCGTCGACTGCCTCCAGCCGGACGCCAAGAACGGACTTGGCAAGGTCTTCGACCGAGTCCAATCTATGATTTACGGAAATAGAGGCTCGCGCCCGGAAATCTCTCGCCAACTGATATCCGTACTTGTCAGCTCGCACGAAGCCGTTTTCGGGAGGGGGTGGTGCCGCGGGAGGAAATCCGCTCAAACGATGTGAGTTTCGCGCCCGCTCAACCCAACGCCACTGCTCGTCAATGCTGTCTGAAGATGCAGCGGTGGTTATGTCCTGCACAAGCGGGTCATCCGCGTCTGCAAACTGCTCAAGCACGCCCGCCAGCGAATCTGAGACTTCGTCCCTGTCGTACGGATTGAGACCCAATCGACCGGCCATTATACAGAATTGTCTCTCTTCCATGTCAGCTTCTTGGATCGCCCTCCACGTATCTCGAACGTCGCGCACACGAACGTCATCGATCCCATTTACTCTGGTGAGGATATTGGAGACAAACTGAGCAAGCGTCTGCTCGGTTGGTTTTGTTTCGAGCGCCGTCCATCCAGAGTCAACGAAGAACGCGGGCATGTGAGGCAGAGCGTCTTCAGTATCTGCTCGCCATTCCGCGCGCAGACCCCGTCCATCACTAAAAAGGTACAACGCTGGCAATAGAAGGTCCGATTCCGCTGCGCGAAGGCAATGACGCTTCGTCCAAGAGAAATTCGGTTCGTCTGAATCAGGCGGAGGCACGAACTCACCTCTGCACGGTTCATTGAGCAACACCCACCAGTTGCTGACAATCCAGTCGCACACCGCGAACAATGGAACGTAAAGTAGCGATCGCTCATCGTTGAGCTTCTTGTCGAGCACACGGCTGACAGTGCGCGCGCCCACCCGGATGCGCAACGCCGACCACGTTGCCTTCTCTAGCGAGTCGGTTGCCGCGGGCTGATCCACCGGATCAGATTCGATGTGGAGGAATCTCGACATTCGGTACTTCGTTCAAACGGGAAATGGGCAAAGGGTAATGGCGGGGATCATCAATGGGGAAGCCGTGGTACTCGTGGCTGTCATAACCGCTCTGCCGTGCCTCGTGCAGTACTCCATTGATGCGCACCCACGCTCGTTTGGGAAACCTACCGCGGAACTCGGCGACAGAACGGGAACGGATCGCCAAGCGGAGAGCATTTTGAAGGAGCGGCCATTGTTCAGGTGGGTAGAAGTCGCACTTGTAGTCATCCGCTTGGAACGCGCCTGGTCCGGCCGGACTCGTGTAGTCCTTGTGCTTGCGATGCCCGGTGTACGCCACCTGTTCCGACAACTCTCTCGGAGTGGAGGCATCCGATGGCCAATCGGCGAATCGCCCAGGCTTGTTCTTTCGCTGATGACTGGACCTTCTAGCCATGCCGAAGTATATCGACC
>JAANMT010000546.1_pt1 | contig 40647 bp, 23 predicted proteins | sample 7279711 | NCBI WGS metagenome assembly JAANMT01 (sample SAMN14094538, study PRJNA606508) | bioreactor metagenome | isolation source: A lab-scale SPAN reactor treating ammonium-rich wastewater day 1 | place: Ireland: Galway | collected 2017-01-16 | reverse complement strand
CGACACCCTTAAGTAGGGCGTAAGTGTCATAGGCAACTTTCATTGCAGTGCTATTTTTCTGTTGTCTTGTCATTTGATATCTCCATATTGTTCATTTGTACTAGTGCGCGTTTGAATTCTGCGATACTGCATTTTGAATCTGGTAACCCAGATTTCACAACGATCCGTTCTGCATTCCGTTTCAGTTTACCTGCTTCGGCGCGAAACTGACGATATGCTTCCTTGTTCAGGGTTTCATCTCCCTGCAAGTAGCCGTGTTCGCGTAGTCCGCGAACTAGTTCTAGTTTGTTCTTGATGCTGACCGCTTCATTCGGCAGCAGTAGAATTGTCTTAGCACCGACGTGCCAGACATGATGCCCGTCCTTGTGAATCCTGTTTACCAGGTTCGTTGTTTGGTTGATTGTTAGGCTGTCCATTTTATCCTCTCTTGGTAATTCACCGGCATAAAAAAAGCCGGAGTCTGTGCGACTTCGGCTGATGGGTGCTTGATTGCATTCACATATCGAATCATTCCATACAGACGAAGTCACTTGCTGAAAGGCACCCTTTGGTGCTGCTTTCAATCGTTAGTCGTTCGTCTATGGTATTTGCGTTATTCTGATTTTTCAGTTTAACGCCGGGATTCGATCGTATTTCTTTGGGGATTTCGATTCGGTGGAATCGGCACCCCTACCTTTACAATATAGCAAATCCGGGACGCGATTGCAAGTCGCGCAAGCGGAATTTCAAGTGATTAACCCTTTAAAACCCCTGTTTCGGCGTGAAACTGATAAGTTTTTTGCGATCGTGGTCGTATTAGTTTTGCGGGGTTATTCGATGTAAACGCGGCGCGATAGATTTATCAAGACATCCGGCAAAATTTTGAAACTCGATTTTCTAAACACACGTTTGAATGTTCGCTCTATCTTCCGCGTAATGTGCCTACGATGATTCCGACATAGCACCTCGGCCTGCGAAGAAACTTGCACACATAGACCCCTGCACAGCTGTCCGGAACTCCGCCGGGTAGTCTGCCCCTACCTCTCCAGAATGTTCCCCTCTCTGGAATGCTGATTGTAAATTTGATGTCGAATTTCGGGCGATCGTCCGGCAGCGTACGGCGGTTGGCGGCTAACGCCCCAGGGGCTGTTTTTCGGGGGTTGATTTTTAAGGGGTTACCGGGACTGACTGGTCTGATCCGGGGTTACGTGATCTTAAGTCAAGGTTTAACAATGGAATCCGGCACCCGGAACCGCCCGAATTTCGGCTGCCATCCGTCTTTCGCCAGCCGTCCGCGCGACGAAGACCGTCGTTCTAACCACTAACTTATCCAGACTTATTCATTCGGGCCCAGATTCACCCAACATGCCGTGAACTGTTGAATTAGCTTGAATGTATTTGTAGATTGAGGAGTTACGAGTACTACTCGACACGTCCTCGGCATTACCTGCCAGAAGTTGATGTTGGTCAAGCGGTCCAGACGCGAAGCCTTCATTAGAACTCCCCAAGATATTCACTAAGTCAAATCATATGGACGCCTTTAAACTACGAGACGGTTTGATCGCAGACTATCGCGATTACGTGGAGAGCTTTATTCGCATCAAGGATGCTCGTATTGCGCAACTCGTTCAAGACAATCTCACCCGGGGCCAATTATGGCCACAGCCGCTCGTTCAACTGAACCCGGCGTTTGAGAGCAGTCGCACGATAGATGACCTAGTGGCGACAGGGGAGCTTCATCCTGAATGTAGCAAGATCTTTCGTGTCGGCAAGGATCGCTATAGCAATGAATCTGCTGGCACCGTGATGCGCCTTTACAAGCATCAAGAAACGGCAATCACGGTAGCGAGTTCAGGTGACCATTACATCCTCACGACTGGTACTGGGTCAGGCAAAAGCCTTTCGTTCATGATTCCGATTGTCGACCGAGTCTTGCGCCTCGGACCTAGTAGAGGTATTAGGGCGATCATTGTCTATCCTATGAACGCACTTGCGAATAGTCAGTGGAACGAGTTGCAGAAATTTCTGTCATTCGGATTCCCTGACGGACGCGGACCAGTGACCTTTGCCCGATACACTGGACAAGAAAGCGACCAGGAACGCGACGAAATTCTTCGGAACCCCCCGGACATTTTGTTGACCAATTATGTCATGCTTGAGCTAATTCTCACGCGCCCCCGTGAAAGTATGCTAAAATGTGCAGAGGGCGGAGTCAACTTCATCGTTCTGGACGAACTGCATACGTACCGTGGCCGTCAAGGTGCCGATGTAGCTATGCTTGTATCACGCGTTCGAAATCGCTTGGGGTCTAAGTCGATCCAATGTGTAGGCACTTCTGCAACTCTTTCGTCTGAAGGCTCCCTCGTTGACCAGAAGACAAAAGTTGCTGCTGCTGCATCAGAGATATTTGGATCGACCGTCAAGTCAAGTTCTGTCATCAGCGAATCCCTCGTTCGAGTCTCGCCAGTACTATCATTCGAAGATGTATCCGCGAGGGCCGAAATAAAGAAGTTTGTCGAATCCCCGCACTTAGACCTTCCGACTGGATATGATGCCTTCGTCCAAATGCCGATGGCTTCTTGGATTGAAGACACGTTGGGTGTACAGGAAGACAAAGCCAGTGGTGTCCTTAAGCGTGCATTGCCCCGGAGCCTTACAGGCGCAGATGGAATAGCACAATCATTGGCCGAATTGACCACCCTAGCACCCGAAGTGTGCGAGGCTGCTGTGCGAAGGTTGTTACTTGGTGCTCTAAAATGTGAACCTAGTCCAATAACGCGGATGCGTCCGTTTGCGTTTCGCTTACATCAATTTATCAGTCGTGGAGACACTGTCTATACGTCTCTTGAGGACCTAGAGCAACGTTATTTGACGACCAATGGTCAGCGATTTGTTCCGGGAGATCGCGAAAAGGTACTGTACCCACTGGCATTTTGTCGTGAGTGTGGTCAAGAATATGTTTGCGTAACGCGGAAGGAAGATGACAATGGGAAGATGCGCTATCTCCCAAGAACATTAAACGACCGCACTGAGGACCTGCTTGCCGAGCCGGGGTTTCTCTACGTCAACCCTCAACAACCATGGCCTGAGGATTGGGATGAAGTAATCGGGCGGCTACCCGATGATTGGCTTACTTATATCAACCAGCGTCTAACCCTAAGATCAGATCGTAAGCCGCTATTGCCAAGACACATTGTTCTGGGGACAAGTGGAGAGGAAACAGATGATGGCCTAGCATGCACAGTTATTCCGGCTCCATTCCGCTTTTGCCTCTGCTGCGGCATCGCATATGGTGCTCGTCAAAAGAATGACTTCCCGAAGCTCGCAACTTTGGCCTCGGAAGGGCGCAGTACCGCCACGACAGTAATGAGTAAATCGGTGGTACAGAAACTGCGCAATGAGCCAGAGTTACCTGACACGTCGCGAAAGCTACTCAGTTTCACCGACAATCGGCAGGATGCGTCGTTACAAGCAGGGCATTTTAATGACTTCATTGAGATTGGTATCCTAAGGTCAGGACTTTACCGAGCTGTTCGGGCTGCTGGTTCTCAAGGGCTTGGACACGAGGAGCTTGCGTTAAAGGTATTTAACGAGCTGGAATTGCCATTTGAAAGCTACGCGACCGATCCGAACGCAAGATTCGCTAGACGGGACGGGACCCAGAAGGCATTTCGTGAAGTCTTAGGCTATCGCCTTTACAATGATCTGCGCAGAGGTTGGCGAATTACTGCGCCGAACCTTGAGCAGTGTGGCCTTCTACACATTGAGTACGTGTCATTGTCCGAAATTTGTGAGGCGGAAGACATATGGGCGGACAAACACTCTGCACTAGTGAGCGCTTCATCAGAATGTCGACAAGAAATCTGCAAAGTTCTTCTCGATTATCTTCGAAGCAACCTTGCCATTAAGGTTGACTATCTAAACGCACAACGCCAAGAACAGTTACGGCAGCTAAGTAGCCAGTTTCTTAGAGACCCGTGGGGAATAGACGAAACAGAGAAAGTCAACACTTCGAGAGTCGCTTTACCACGAACACGATCCGGGGAGGAGAACGACGAGAGAAACGCAGTGTACCTGTCATCATATTCAGGGTTCGGTCAGTATCTTGGGCGCCGTGATACATTTCCAAATATTGGGAAATCCATTACGCGAGATGACCGCCAGATAATCATTCAACACTTGGTTGCTGCTTTAGAAGGCGAATTGCTTGTAAAAGTTCGTGATGGAGACACGCAGTGCGGAGTTGCCAGTTATCAGATCCCAGCATCTGCAATGATATGGATGGCCGGCGATGGTGTGCATGCCTATCACGATAGAATTCGAATCCCTCGGCGACCCATAGATGGTGGTAAGACAAACCCCTATTTTATCAAATACTACCAACAAGGAGCCAAGGACCTGCTGGGATTTGAAGCGCGTGAACACACTGCACAAGTTAGATCTGACGAAAGAATCAAACGTGAGGAACGATTCCGAAACGCGGAGCTCCCAATTCTGTACTGTTCTCCGACTATGGAACTCGGTGTAGACATTGCAGAGCTTAATGTTGTGAACATGCGAAATGTTCCCCCGACACCAGCTAACTACGCCCAGAGAAGTGGCAGAGCAGGACGCAGCGGTCAACCAGCCTATGTGTATACTTACTGCACCACAGGCAGTGCGCATGACCAGCACTTCTTTCGTCGGCCGGAGAATATGGTAAGCGGAAGCATATCACCACCTGCATTCGACATTGCAAATGAAGACTTGATAAAAGCTCATGTTCACGCGGTTTGGATCGCAGAAGCACAAATGGACCTGGGAAGGTCATTGATTGACCTCCTTGATGTGGCAGGAACTGTGCCTACCCTAGGCCTAGCACCCCACGTCTATGATGCCCTTCAAAACGAGAGCTTTCGTGTGCGCACTAAAGGTCGCATAAAAGAAATCTTTCTCCCAATCATGGACAAGCTTGTAGAATCTGATTGGTACTCTGATGGATGGGTCGATCAGGTACTTGTACAAATCCCACAGAGTTTCGATCAGGCCTGCAACAGATGGCGCGAACTGTATTCTGGTGCACTCGCTCAGGCTCAGGCACAAGATAAGATAATTCGTGATCCGGCTAGAAATCATGACGACAAGCGGGCAGCAGAGCGGCTTCGGCGAGAAGCAGAAGCACAACTTAAGCTATTAACAGAGATTGACAATCTTGCACAATCTGATTTCTACAGCTATCGATACTTCGCCAGTGAAGGGTTCCTCCCTGGCTATAGCTTCCCACGCTTACCAATAAGTGCCTTCATACCTGCTCGAAACAGCCGGCAAACTGATGAATATCTTTCACGTCCTCGATTTCTGGCAGTATCAGAATTCGGACCAGGTGCAATAGTATACCACGAGGGTTCGCGCTATTTAATAAAGAGAGTAGTGATGCCTGCGCGGGACATTGATCATGGTCAGGTTCCGATCACAACTTCTGCGAAGCTTTGCCCTCACTGTGGTTATCTCCATCATGACAGAAATAATGTAGCTGACCTCTGCCAGCACTGTCGGCTGCCGCTTGATAATGGTATGCCGAACTTGTTTCGAATGCAGAATGTTGTCACAGTGCGAAAGGACCAGATAAATTGCGATGAAGAAGAACGCATGAAACTGGGTTATGACGTTGTCTCCGCCATTCGTTTTGCTGACTGTGACGGAGGGCAGTCTTGTCGAGTGGCAACAGTACAGAATGAGGGAAAAGATTTTGCCCGAATGAAGTATGGACCAAGTGCCACATTGTGGAGAATCAATTTGGGATGGAAACGTCGCACAGAGAGCACTGAACTTGGTTTTGTGCTGGATATTGAGAAAGGAACATGGGAGAAGAATCCGAACGAAGAAGACGCGGAAGACCCACAAGCGGCAAGGACAATGCGAGTCATTCCCTTTGTGGAGGACCATAGAAATGCAATAGTCATCGAGATGCTCTTGATGCACTCTATCGACCCGACGGATCGACTCAAATACATGGCGACACTGCAGTGGGCATTGAAGCGCGCAATTCAAATGGAGTACCAGCTTGAAGACAACGAACTTGCAGCTGAGCCGCTGCCCAACCGGGATAAACGCTCTTTCATCCTAATTTATGAAGCTGCTGAAGGCGGGGCAGGCGCACTTCGAAAGCTGATAGACGATAAGAACGCACTTCCAGCACTAGCGCGGACTGCTCTGGTATTATGCCATTTTGACCCCGCAACTGGCGAGGACAAACGTCGTTCAGAGCGTTCGCGAGAAGACTGCGAAGCGGCATGCTACGATTGTCTCATGTCGTATGGAAACCAACCGGACCATCCTCTTCTAGACCGACAACTAATCAGAGAAACTCTCCTTACACTGGCAAATTCTACCATTGAGGTATCATCAGCACCCGTCACACGCGCACAGCACCTGTCTGAACTCAAGAGTAAGTGTGAATCCTCGCTGGAAAAGGAGTGGCTTGATTTCCTTGAAAGTAAGTCTTTGAGGCTTCCAACTGCAGCCCAAAAGTACTTTCCTGCGTGTGAAACGCGTCCCGACTTCATGTATGAAGACCAATTCAAGGCAGCAATTTATGTTGATGGCCCATACCATGACCACCCGGATAGGCAAGCACGGGACCGTCAACAAGAATCAATGATGGAAGATAAAGGATTTGTAGTGGCTAGATTTGGCTATCGTGACGACTGGGACAATATTGTAAAACGGTATCCAAGCCTCTTTGGAGTGGCAAAGTGACTTTTTCTATAGGCTCACTAGTTCGGGCACGAAACCGCGAATGGGTGATTCTCCCGGAATCCTCGACGGAACTTTTCCATCTACGTCCATTAGGCGGATCGGATGCTGAAGTAACCATGATACATACGGGGCTTGAGACAATTGAGCCTGCGCGATTTGACCCTCCGGTTGCAAGTTTCCCAGGCGACTACAAGTCATGCCGATTACTTCGTGATTCTGTGCGGCTAGGGTTTCGCTCAAGTACAGGTCCTTTTAGATCTTTTGCACAGGTTTCAGTTGAGCCGAGACCCTATCAGCTCGTACCTCTTTTGATGGCCCTGAAGCTTGACCCGATACGGCTTCTAGTCGCGGACGATGTCGGTATCGGTAAGACTATTGAGGCTTGCCTTGTGGCTCGCGAGATGCTTGATCGCGGTGAAGTATCAAGACTAGCAGTGCTGTGCCCACCACACCTCGCGGAGCAGTGGAAACTTGAACTTGAAAACAAATTTCACGTATCTCCAGAGCTAGTGCTTCCCAGCACTGCAGGTAGCCTTGAAAGACAATGTCGTTTAGGACAGTCATTGTTTGACTTGTACCCACATGTTGTAGTGTCATTCGATTTCATCAAGACGGATAGACGTCGCGACGAATTCCTTCGGACATGTCCTGAATTGGTGATTGTTGACGAAGCACACACATGTGCATCGAGCGGTGAGCGAGGGAGCGGTCGTCACCAACGACATCAGTTGATAAAGGGATTGTCCTCAGACCCAAACCGCCACATGGTTTTTGTGACAGCGACTCCGCACAGTGGCAATGAAGTGGCTTTCCAGTCTTTGATTGCATTGCTCGACCCAAGCCTTGCGAAAATGAACGAGGTCGTGCAGGACAAAGAACGCAACCTGCTGCGCGATAAGTTGGCACAACGTTTCGTACAGCGCCGCCGTCAGAACATCCGTAGCTACATGGACACGGATACTCCGTTTCCATCCCGGCAAGACAAAGAGACGTCTTACAAGCTGACTCCTGAATACGCAAAGTTTTTTGACAAAGTGCTTAACTATGCACGGGAAACGGTCATTAGCTCAACCGGTGAAGTTCGTCATCAACGAGTACGTTGGTGGTCCGCGTTGGCATTGCTTCGTTGCCTTGCTTCGAGTCCAACTGCGGCAGCGGCAACCCTACGGAGCCGAGCCGCTACACTGGATACGGAAACCACTGAAGAAGCTGATGAGATTGGGCAGCGAACAGTTCTTGACCTCTCTGATATCGACTCAGCAGAAGGAACAGACACAACTCCTGGCAGCGATAGCTATGACGATTCTGATAGCGGGGCCAAAGAGCGCAGCAGGCTGTTAGCAATGGCAAGAGAAGCCGAGGCTCTGGCGGGTTTAAAAGATGCCAAACTACTTGGACTTGTCAAAGTAGTTGAAGAGCTGCTTAAAGACGGCTTTCGCCCAATTGTCTTCTGTCGATATATCGCGACTGCAGAATATGTAGCGTCGGCACTTCGTGATAAGTTTTCAAAGGTCAGTATTGGAGCCGTAACTGGACTCCAGCCGCCCGATGACCGAAAGAAGGCAGTCCTGGACTTGGCTGAATCGGCCCAACATATTCTGGTATGTACTGATTGCTTGAGCGAAGGCATTAACCTACAAGAGCATTTTGATGCTGTTGTTCACTACGATCTTTCTTGGAACCCTACCCGCCATGAACAACGTGAAGGCCGAGTAGACCGGTATGGCCAGGCAAAGAAAAACGTCCGCGTACTGACATACTACGGAATCGACAATCAGATTGATGGGATTGTGCTCGACGTTCTGATTCGCAAGCACAAAACCATTCGAAATTCACTAGGAATATCCGTGCCTGTTCCCGTGGATTCCGAACAGGTTATCGAAGCTGTGTTCAAAGGCCTCCTGCTTCGCGAACGATCCACGAGGTCAGTTGACCAAATGGGACTCTTCGATTCAGAGACTTCAAGCATTGTAGATGACATTCACGCTAAATGGGATGATGCGGTTGAGCTCGAACGTAAGCGTACTCAATCTCGCTTCGCACAAGAATCCATCAAAGTCGAAGATGTCGCCCGCGAGCTCAAGGAGGTCCGAGCTGTTATTGGAAGCGGCGCAAATGTCGAAGAATTTGTACGAGAGAGTCTAATTGCACACAAAGCTTTGGTCACAGGCAATGGCAAAGTGACTATCGATCTAAAGGAGTGTCCAAGAGCGCTGAAAGATAGCCTAATGACATCAGCAAGCCTTGGATCGTCAACGAAACTAACAGCTCGTTTCGAGCTGCCAATAGAAGAAGGCGAAATCTATCTAAGCCGGACGCACCCATTTGTGGAGGCCTTGGCTAACTATGTGCTCGACACGGCGCTTGACGCGCAGTCAGAGAGTGTGGCTCATCGCTGCGGAGTGATTCGCACCAACGCAGTCGAACGACGCACGACGCTGCTCCTAATTCGTTGTCGTTATCAGATTCATACAAAGGCAAATGAAGAGGAGCGTTCGATGATGGCAGAAGAATGCCAGCTTGTGGCTTTCGCCGGAAGTCCACAAACTCCGGAATGGCTCCCGACCGAGCATGCAGAAAAGCTGATGACCTACGCTCCGAACGCAAACATAGCTGCCGACGAGGCAACCCACTTCCTTCGTCCGGTCATTGAAAATATTGAAATGCTTTTGCCGCATCTCGAAGAGGTTGCCAAAGAAAGAGGTAAAGTTCTTCTGGAATCGCACGAACGCGTGCATCAAGCGGCAAAGGTCAAAGGCATAAAGCATCGTGTGGAGCCGCAATTGCCCCCGGACGTGTTGGGCGTGTACATCTATCTACCTGCATCCTGATGTCTATGCGTTCACGTTATCTCACATCATACACGACGCTGAAGACTGAGGGAGCAATTCTCCCTCGGGACATTATTCAACGAATCGCGGACTACGATAAATCGTTGGGCGGGCTGACTCCCGAGTCTTACCATTTAGGCAAGACCGAGAAGATCAACGAAGCGACAAATCGCGCGTGGAATCGGTTGGTCGGTGCATGGGCAGGCTTCAGGCAAACGCGAGAAAAGTTGTCGGAAACGGATATTGGTACCAGAGTCACTCGTGAGCAGTGGCTTTTGCCGTTGTTTCAAGAGCTAGGCTACGGTCGTTTGCTGACCACAAAAGCTATTGAATTTGAAGATCGGCAATATCCAATTTCGCACATTTGGCAGCACGCACCCATTCACTTGGTAGGATGCAAAGTTGACCTTGATAAGCGCACTGCTGGTGTCGCAGGAGCCGCCAAGATCAGCCCACATAGTCTTGTTCAAGAGTTACTGAATCGTGCGGACGAGTACCTATGGGGATTTGTCTCGAACGGCTTGACACTCCGCATTCTGCGTGACAACAGAAGCCTGACGCGACAAGCCTATATCGAGTTCGACCTTGAAGTGATGATGGAGGGCGAAGCCTATTCTGACTTCGTGTTGCTTTGGTCTCTGTGCCACCAATCCCGCGTAGAAGCAGATAAACCCGAAGAGTGCTGGCTAGAGAAATGGTCAAAAGCCGCGCGTGATCAAGGCATTCGCGCTCTGGAGCACCTGCGCGACAGCGTCCAGAATGCCATCAGTATTTTCGGCGCTGGTTTCTTGTCCCATCCTCGCAATGCAGAGCTTAGACGCAGGTTACAGGAGCCGGGCGGCTTAGACAAACAGGACTACTACCGCCAACTGTTGCGGCTAGTTTACCGCCTGCTGTTCCTGTTGGTTGCCGAAGATCGCGAACTACTTCTGGATCCGAATGCCACACCCGAAGCCAAAGAGCTTTACAACGGCAACTACTCGGTGTCGCGTCTAAGAGCGATGGCCGAGAAGATTCGCGGTACACGGCATTCAGATCTGTACGAAGTCTTGAAGCTCGTGATGGGCAAGTTGGGAAGCAAAGAAGGATGCCCGGAGCTTGGTTTACCCTGTTTGGGAAGTGACCTGTTTAGTGCGACGGCATTGCCCGATCTTGTAGTTGCCGACCTGAGTAACAGCGATCTCTTGGAAGCGATTCGCACGCTGACTTTGACGGTCGAAGGTCGCATTCGCCGCACCGTGGACTACAAAAACCTGCGCGCTGAAGAGCTCGGAAGTGTGTACGAATCCCTGCTCGAAATGCACCCGGACTTGAATGCCGATGCGGGTCGCTTTGAATTGCTCGTTGCGGCCGGTCATGAACGTAAGACGACGGGCAGTTACTATACGCCCGAAAGTCTCGTGCAATGTCTGTTGGATTCTGCGCTGGACCCAGTGCTGAATGAAGCGGCAAGTAAACCCAATCCAGAAGAAGCCATCCTCAAGCTGAAGGTCTGCGATCCGGCTTGCGGCAGCGGGCACTTCTTAATTGCCGCCGCACACAGAATCGCCAAACGCTTGGCCGCTGTACGCACTGGAGATGATGAGCCTTCACCCGAGGCCACTCGCAGGGCGCTGCGGGATGTCATTGGTCGTTGTATCTACGGCGTGGACGTGAATCCGGATGCCGTGGAACTCTGCAAAGTGGCGTTATGGATTGAAGCTCTCGAGCCGGGGAAGCCGCTATCCTTCTTGCAGCATCATATCCAGTGCGGCAACAGCTTGCTGGGCAGCACACCGGCTTTGTTGAAGAAAGGGATTCCCGACGAAGCCTTTACGGCTATCGAAGGCGACGACAAAGAAGTCTGCAAAGAGTACAAGAAGCGCAACAAGAAGGAACGTGAGACCGCGCAAGAAAGTCTGTTGACTGCCGAAATGAAGCCGTGGGATACGCTCGGAAACATGGCGGCAGTCGTAGCCAATCTGGATGCCATTGACGATAATACACCAGAGGGCATTGAACACAAGCAGGCTGAGTATGAGAAGGTCGTGAAGTCTTCCGGCTATCTCTACGGCCGCTTCTGGGCGGACACATGGTGTGCGGCCTTCGTGTGGAAGAAGACCAAGGAATTTCCCTACCCGATTACCGAAGAGGTCTTTCGCCGCATTGAACGCACGCCGCATGATGTGAATACCTGGATGAAGGATGAAGTGGTCCGCTTGCGCAGCCAGTATGCGTTCTTCCACTGGCACTTAGCATTCCCTGATGTCTTCACCTTGCCTGCCAATGGACAAACGGCCGAAAACACCCATACAGGCTGGAATGACGGCTTTGATGTCCTGTTAGGGAATCCGCCGTGGGAAAAGATTTCGACTATGGCGCGAGAATTCTTCGCAGGAATATCTCCCATTGCCGATGAACCAAGAAGCGATCTGCGAAACGCGATGATTTCAGCTTTGCAAACTGACGACCCGGGACTATATGCCAGATGGATGAACCAACAGAGGCTTGACGAGGGGTATTCACTCTTTCTTCGTGCATCAGGGAGATTCCCCGGTACAGCAGTCGGAGAACTGAACCTCTATCCAGTCTTTGTAGAGTTGTCGGAAAGCAGCTGTAACAAAAATGGCCGGACCGGGATCATCATAAAGACAGGAATGCTTGTCTCCCCAACGTGGTCGGACTTCACGGCAAATCTGCTCACAAATAATCGCATCCAATCAGCCTATGATTTCCGAAACTGGAAGGGCTGGTTTCAAGGGATCGGTTATCACGAAAGATTCACGTTGCTTACGCTTAGGCCGTCATTCGCCGGGCTCGATGTCCTCTTGGGATATTATCTAGATGACCCATTAGAAATGCGAGAAGGAAACAAGTCGTTCAGTATTAGCCAGCCCGAGATACTGGCGTTGAATCCGATTACCAAGACATTTCCGACACTAGAAGGCAAACGTGACAAGGAAATTATTCTCGGGGTTTACAGTCGTTTCAAACCGCTTCTCGAATCCAGCTGTGAATGGGGCGTTCGATATACTCGGGGACTTGACTTAAGTACGGAAGCCTCTTCACTACACGACTATGAGGAACTATGCAACAAAGGCTTTGTCCTCAATGATGAAATGTGTTTTGTAAAGGAAGGCGCTACCTTTGTGCCGCTAATGGAAGGAAAGTTGATACACATCTTTGACCATCGGTTTGCCTCATTTGAGGGTGTGCCCAGGTCGAAGAGGTTTGGAATCAAACCCGGCACGCATACCCCGACTGACACCCAGAAGTCGAGCGAACATTATCATGTGATGCCGAGATATTGGATCAGCGACAGTGATCATGCAAGAGATATTGAGTCCCGAAAGATTGGTGGCTCTTGGAGTATTACGTTTCGCGACACGACCAACGTCCTTTCAAACTTCAGAACTGGGGTCGCTTGTGTTTGCGATGCCGTTGCTTTTAACTACAAGGCACCAAATCTTGTTATTCACGGTTGCGACGATACTGAACGCCCATTGTGGTCATTAATGTTTGTCGCTACTATGACATCTTTCGTCTTCGACTATGTCTTAAGGCAGAAGTATTTTGGTGCTAATTTGATAAAGTCGATAATTTTGCAACTAGCAGTACCTTCTGCATCTAGCGTCATGACGAGGCGGGAGTTCATTCTTCCTCGAGCTTTGGAGCTGTCGTACACTTCCACTCAGATTAGATCTTTTGCAAGAGCACTTGGCTACGACGCCCCACCTTTCCGCTGGGATGAGGAGCGGCGGTTCCTAATCCGCTGTGAGCTCGACGCCGCCTTCTTCCATCTCTACGGCATCGAACGCGACGACGTGGATTACATCATGGACACCTTTCCCATCGTCCGCAAGAACGACGAGAAGAAGCACGGTGAATACCGCACCAAGCGCGTCATCCTCGAAGTTTACGACGCCATGGCCGACGCCATCAGCTCCGGCCACCCCTACCAAACCATAGTAGATCCCCCTCCCGCCGACCCCAGCGTCGCGCATCCGGCAAGGACTGATTGATTATGATACTCGAGAGTCTTCTTGCATCCATTGTTGGCGGCGCAGTAGTCTGGGGGTTTAGCGAACTGACACATCGCAGACGTTCCACAGGAGAACATCGCGCCGCTATCGGCAGGGTCCTATTCGACCTTGCGGAAGTGCGGCATAGGTTGACTTATGTCAGCGTAATGGGGGAGTTGCTTGACGCCATGAAGGATAGCATCCTCCCGCATGATCGAATGGCTGCAAAAGAGATCATTAGCAAGATCCTGCCGCCGATGCCTGACCTTCAACAAAGACTTGATGAGGCGCTACGCTTCGTGGCAGGTACCGATCCGCATCTGGCATTTCGAATGCGGAGTAAGGACCAAGTCGAGTCAGTACTTTCTCGCTGGCAGGCTGTGGCTGCTGAACACGTATATGACGATAATGCATTACATGCAAATGAACTTATCGAACCCCTGATAATCAATTCAGCTCTTGAGACATTAGACGAAGCCATTCTTGATCTCGCCAAACGGCACGGCAGTTCCACACTTTCAGACTTTGAAAAGCGTGTCAGCAAGTGGAAGGACCGACCTGCACTGCTTGCGGAGGTGAAGAAGGAATTGGCAGAGAAGGTACCGCAGCTTGCTTATCTGCAGAATGAATAGGTGGATTCGAGACGCTGGTCCGTTGATCAAACAGTAAGTAGTATGGCGCCGAGAACCTGACTTTCCAATCTCACTTGGTTATTCTCTTACTGTATTCGGGCCACAAGAAAGGTCCAATAAGGGTTATCTTGTGACAGGCTACCAACTATAAATCGGGAACATCACCCATGTCTATTAATACAACAGACGAGAAATGGAAGAACCACCTTTACAGGACTGGCTCGCATACCGGTAGCTATGACGACGTTCCAGACAATCCCGATCAATTGCGTAAGCATATAGAGCCGTGGCTGTCTGCGGTTTTTCAAAGTGAGCATTTGTCACTTCTTCTCGGAAATGGTTTTGGATTAGGGGTTTCGGGCGGCAAATTCATAGCCAGCATGGGTGCCTCTGGATTCGATGGACCATTGGCAGAATTAGTCAAACAAGCCGCGATTAAATCAGCGAAAAGCTCAGAACGTGGCGTGCCCAATTTTGAGGACAACTTACGCGTTGCAAATGAACTACTAAGAGGACTGGAGATTCTCGCCGATCCTCGCTCAACCGACCTGCGAACGCAAATTGGCACGAAGCTCCAGATCTTCCTAAGATCAGTTTTAGAGTCTGAGCGCGATCTCCTTGCTGTCTTCGATAAAGGTGATGCTGATGCGAACCTTCGACAAAACCTCCTTATGTCTTTCTTGTTGAGTTTTGCAAGTAGGGCACCATCTAGAGAGAGGCTAAATCTCTTTACAACGAATTACGACCGACTCATCGAGTATGGTTGTGACCAAGCTGGGTTACGCATCATGGATCGATTTGTTGGGATGTTGTCTCCGGTTTTTCGTGCCTCACGTATGAATCTAGACTTTCATTACAACCCTCCCGGCATTCGCGGCGAGCCACGGTATTTGGAAGGTGTGATAAGGCTGTTCAAATTGCATGGCTCAATTGATTGGCGCCAATTGCGGCGAGAAATACGGCGTCAGTCACTGCCTTTTGGCGCGCCTGACAACCATCCTGCGATAACAATGGGTCCACCAGACGGGGTAATCATATATCCAAATGCTGCAAAAGACATGGAGACATCCGAGTATCCATACGCTGAACTATTCCGCGACTTCGCGGCTGCTACGTGCCGGCCTAACTCAGTGCTTGTCACTTATGGCTATGGTTTTGGCGATGACCACGTTAACCGCGTGATTCGGGATATGCTCACGATTCCTTCAACACATGTGGTAATTATTTCGTATGACAATCCGGGGAAACGAGTTGAGTCGTTCTGCGACAAAGTGGGCCACAAAGCTCAGATATCACTCCTCATTGGTTCACACTTTGGTGAATTTCAAAGCCTTGTCGTAAACTACCTACCCAAGCCAGCGATTGATCTCATTTCTTCACGAAAAACCGAATTGCTACAGCGGCGCGGTGATGAACTACTGAGTACTCCTGACGACGCAACTGTAAAGCAAGGAGCTGGAGTCGGAGGCAATACAAATGCAAACACCAATTGAAAGTGCTGCTGCACTAACTATCGGAACGGTTGAATCCGTATCGCCATCCGAGATTTGGGTTCTACTCGATACTGATGCACCCCAAGCAACCGCTTTGAATGCGGGTACTCCAATCGGATTCCCACGGATCAACGGATACGTATTAATTCCAAACGAGACGGGCGCAGTTGTCGGAATGATTGTTTGGTTAGGCGTGGAGAGATCTGCTTTCCCAAAGCGACCTGGAATGAAAGATTTTGGTCTTATTGACTTGCCCTATCCGCTCCGAAAACTGAAGCTCACACCACTTGGTACCTTGGTTCAAAGAATGGCGAAGGGAACCTACTCTTACAGGCTAGAGCGTGGTGTTTCTGCCTTTCCATCAGTTGGTGATCCTGCATCATTGCCTACCGAGACCCAACTTAGGAGCATTATTGAAGCACCCGATGAAGCTGATCAAAGAGTAACGATCGGAACTTCACCGTTGACCTCCAGCGCTCGGGTAACTGTTGACCCTAACAAGGTCTTCGGAAGACACCTAGCTGTTCTGGGTAATACTGGAAGCGGTAAATCATGTACGGTTGCTGGCCTTATTCGCTGGTCAATTGAACAGGCGCGGATTAGACGCTTAGAAGCAAATAAAGATGATTTTGTCAATGCTCGTTTCATTGTTCTCGATCCAAATGGAGAGTATAGTAGCGCATTTTCTGACATAACATCAGTTCGCAGGTTTCGCGTTCCTCCGCCACCAGATAATTTCAAGAGTTTGACCGTGCCAATGTGGATGTGGAATAGTCATGAATGGTGTGCGCTTAGCGAAGCCAAATCAGGCGTTCAAAGGCCACTCTTAATGCGCGCCTTGCGTGAGCTGCGTCAGGGTGTTGAAACTCACAATGACGAAGAACTGATGGCAGCTCTGTTCTTGCGTAGCTGTCATCGATCACTGATAGGAGATCGTGCACGCGGTATTCCAGCATTTGTGGACAAACCCGGCAGGAACGACTTTGGCCAAAAACTTCATGCGATGGCCGTCAGCATCGAGTCATACTCAGCGAAGATTGCAACTCATGGGTTAATTTTGCAACAGTTATCCGCATTGTTAAAAAGTATCGCTGACTCAAAACTCAATTCATTCGACAATAATGGTGAGCGCGTAGAATACTATAAGCCTTTTGTAGTAGCTGATGTAGACAGGACCATTTCTGAACTTGAAAAGGTGATTGAGATTTTGCCGGTTCCGGAACGCAATTCTGGTACGAACGAGGACAGTCCAATTCAGTTCAAGGGAGAAGACTTGATAGCGCTAGTTGAGACACTTGCCGCAGCGCAGGGACAGTCTCAGTATGTCGAGACGCTTTTGCTTAGAATTAAGATGCTCTTGAATGACCAACGAATGCGCCCAATGGTTTCTCCTTCAACAGAATTGTGTTTAAATGATTGGTTAGCTGAGGTTGTTGGGCAGAGCCTCGCCAAAAATGGTTCATTATCAATTATCGACCTATCACTCATTTCCTCTGACATCCTTCATATTGTCATAGCTGTAATAGCCCGACTTATTTATGAATCTATCCAAAGATATCGACGGCTTGAAGGAGAAGAACTTCCAACCGTAATAGTTCTTGAAGAAGCACATTCATTTATTCACCGCGGCAGCGAGTCAAATGACGGTGTTGAAAATCCAACTCAAATGTGTCGACAAACATTTGAACGAATTGCTCGAGAGGGCCGCAAATTTGGCTTGGGTCTGGTCCTCTCATCACAACGCCCTTCAGAACTCTCTCCAACCGTACTCGCGCAATGCAACACATTCCTGCTACATCGTATCGTCAACGATCGGGACCAGGAGTTAGTAGGAAAACTCGTTCCTGACAATCTAGGCGGCTTGCTAAAGGAACTCCCAAGCCTTCCGTCCCGCCAAGCAATTCTCTTAGGCTGGGCAGCACAAGTACCCGTACTCGTAGAGATCAATGAACTTCCAACAGTGCATCGCCCAAAATCAGCTGACCCGAAATTCTGGGAAGTCTGGACCGGGTGTGAAGAGCGATTTATCAACTGGAAGAAAATCGTTGAAGACTGGACTGGAACAACGAAGTAGGTCCTCCTATACAACGTCCGCCGACGGTGTATGTCAGACTCAATGGGTCAATAAAATCGTGGCTTATTGGAAGCAATAACCGGTAACACGTTATGCCTAGTTTTGCGTGGAGAGGCACCTGGGTAATCCAATCATGTAGTGCGCACAGTTTTGGTACTCGTGACATAAGAAATGTTTCACGTGCTGTGAGAAGGAATAAACATTCGACATGCATGACCGTCAGTTATCGAACCTAATGAATCGCATTCACTGTTTCCTTAATGCAGAAGACTCGTTGCAGGTGTTGGGCGAGACTGTCCTTGATAGTATAAGCTCATCCCTTAAAAACAGGGGAATTGGAGTTCGCTCAACGAAGGAGTTTCTCCGAACTGAAACCGTATCCTGGTTTACCCTTTGTGTTGGAAGAAAGCGAAATAGCAACGCACCAGTTGATAGGATCGATGTCTTTTGGGATGATATCGATTCGTACATAGAGTTGTCGGCTAAAGATGATGTTGACGTGCTATCAAGTAAAACTCCAAACGCATTGCGCGAGATGCTCATTGGACATCTACATGGTGTTATTCATGCCAGAGTATGGGGGTCAAACGCAAACATCTTTAGCTACGCTGCTCGTCAGTTTCACGCATCCGAACAGTGGATGCGAGCGAAGCTTGGCTTTGGCATTGACGACGCGATTGCCTTTGTGCGTGGAATCGAAGAGTTGTTAGAAGATAACTGGGAACAACGGAGTAAGAAGGGTCGGGACTTCCTATCTAAATATGTGGAGGAAATCGATGGCGAACGCCTTGAAAGTGTGATCGATCGACTTCAATCTCAATTGGGTTTGCATGCAGCTGCGATTCTGACACAATTACATAAAGAAATCACTGAGAATGCAAAGTCGATCATAGAGGTCAATGTTGAAAAATTGGTCGACATGACGAGTCCTATATGTGGTGCCCCCATAGTTCACACATTGCTATCATTCTTTAGCCAAGAGATCGGCCGTACATCAAGTGTGCCTAGTGCTACTAAACTGAACCCTCTCCGTCTAAATCCAATTCTGACGCACGACAACTGCTACTATTGCCCTATTCACCAGCTTCTTGTTGAAGCGCTGGTCGACAGCATTCACTATCGTCTTGTGTCGGATCCTGATTATCGTGATACATATGACAAATTGAGGTCGGGCTGGATGGAAGAAGAGACTTGTTGTGCTTTCAGGAAACTGGTTCCTCACGCAAAGGTATACAAAAATGTGAAGTATGGCTCACGAAAGGAACAAAAGGAATTAGACTGTCTTGTACATTGCGGTGACTTTGTATTTGTAGTCGAAGCTAAGGCGAAAAAGCTCTCACTAAGCGCGACTGAGGGTGACCTGAAGGCGCTTTTGATTGACCTTGAACGGTCCATTCAATTGGCAGCTGAACAGTGTTCGAGGACTACAAGGTACTTGGCAACAGTTAAGGAGTCATTGTTTGTTGACCAAGACGGAGTCGAGTTTTCAGTAGCTAATTCTGGCAAACTGACTATCATACCTGTCTGTGTTCTTGGCCATGATCCGAGACTCGCTTTTTTTGCTGCATCAATTCAGATGTTAGAAAAGTCAGGCATAATTACAAGTGATTCGCTGCCATGGGCGATCAGGCTGTTTGACCTTGAATTACTTTCCCAGTATATTTCCAGCCAGTCCTTTTTAGTCGACTATGTATTGAAACGAACGAAATTGCAGTCACAAAAGACAACCTTAATCTTGGCCGTAGATGAGTGGGATCATGTTGGCGCCTATATGCGCGGGATCTTAGGCGATGGTTTACTTGAAATCGGAGATTTTGAGTCGGTGTCGATTGTGGGCATGGATGATGCGATCGCATCGTATGAGCTTGCGAAATCTATTTCGCCAGAATCTATGCTAGCTGCACCGGAGATTGAACTGCCGGGAATTGTTAAGGCAATGATCAACGCGATAGATCGCCTCTATGCTGGAGACGCATTATACTATACGTTACCGATTCTCACTAGAGCATGGCAGGAATTGGAACCACTAGAACAGACCATCAAACATACCTGTGAAAAGACTTATTTTGACAATACAATGCATTCGGTGTCGATTCCCAATACGCCTTACTCGTATGGAATAACCTTTATAGCTGTTACATCCTTGGATTCGAACGTCGTTTCAATTCTTAGTCAGATTTGCCATACCCACTTAGATAAAAGGTCATATAGTCGATGGCTCGGTGTTATTTGTGATGTTTCTAAATGGCCAATGTTTGAGTTGCACCCAGAACTATTTACATCGTAACACACTTGCATAGTTGAGCATATGTCCTAAGATTCCGATCTTCGTTAGCGCAAGTGGCACATGAAGTACTTGGAATAGTACTGTTTTCCGTCAGCGCATTTGGCACAGAAGGATCAGGATAATAGTATGGCTTGAGACGAGTAGATCAGTTGTTCGGCCCAAGTGCTTCCTTAGATTGGTCGATTGATCTGGATTTAACATGCATGTCTGTCAATTAGAAGCACCAGTGTGCGTTCGAACTACAAATTCCGGCGAATTGAGAACAGGCAGCACGAAACGACTATTTCAACTTTATTCGGAGAATTTGAATGAAAAAGAGTGTGATGTCTGCTGAAGAAGGCGCAGATCGAGTTCATGCTCGGTGGATCAAAGAAGGTCGCAACGAACAAGACCTTGTTGGTGATCCAGTTTACAAATGCGAGGCATGTGGACACAACCAATTTGTATTCGTTCACGGTTATAACCTCGTAGAGTCCTTTACTTCGTTCGTTACATGCGATTGTGGAGAGGCTGAGTTCGCCGCAAGTCGGACAGTCGTTCGTACCACACAATACGAGGAGTCTTTTGAACTAGATGACGAGCATCGTCCGAACGCCAAAATTGGTACCGAGAAACTGGACGACGGCGAAGAGGAGGAGGTTGAGAATGAAGTCTATTGTGCCGATTGCTTAGCCGCCCACGGTGATGGTGAATGGACTATGGACGAAGAAGATTCTGAATCCGAGATTAAGGACTCTGAATACAGTGTAGTATGCGATAAGTGTGGACATGAGATTGAATTTGGGTGGTCTCATGCCAATCGTGGAGGTCGTGTTTGGCCTGTTGAGTGTTCTGACCACAACCCAAGTTTGTCATTTCCGGAAGAACGTTTCGAGGAAGCTTGGAAAAGACGCGGTTGGCGCTAACTAGTGGACGTGCCTGTTCTCCGTCAGCGCATTTGACACAATAGAATCCGGACCGAGATGCCCGACCTAAACCACCTTCAACGCGCACTGCGTGTTCTACAGCGTCTGATGACTCACGACCGAGTCACAGTTGTGGAATTGCATGAATCGCCATGCTAGCAACTTTGCATCATGCACAGGTGTACATATATTTGAACCAAGTTTGGTATAGCGATGTCAGATTTTGAAACAGAAAAACGGCTTGTACTCAAATTTCTCGCCGCTTTCACGGTTATTGAAGGAGAACTACGCGCAAAGACAAAGTTGGGACACGAAGTAGGATTCAAACAGGTTGTTGAACATTACACAGGTGGCCGTCGTGGCTCACGATCTTGGTTGAGGTTGCAACTGTTCGCGGATATTAGGAACATTCTAGCGCACAATACGAACAGTTATCCTATCGTTCCAACTGAACGCATAATAACGGAGATCGAACAGTTTGCCGCCACCTTAAAGAATCCTGTTTCATTAAGACAATTCACAAAGCATAAACCCTACTGTGTCGCTACAGATTCGACCTTAACCTCGGTGTTCTGCCTAGTTAAGGAACATAACATATCGCAGTTCCCGGTTGTAGACAAGAAAGGTGTGGTTGGGTTACTTACGGAAAACGGTATTGTTCGATGGCTCGCGCTTCGTGCCATGCTGAAGCTAACTCTAGTAGAATTCGATGACACTTTGGTTGAGGCTGTGCTAAAGTGCGAAGAAGACAGGAAGAGCTATCAGTTCATTGCCGTTGATGAGCTGTTCAATGATGTGTGCATAAACTTCTCAGAGAACCCAGAACTGGAAGCGGCCCTGATCACTCAGCACGGGAAGTCGACGGAGAGTCTTTTGGGAATCATTACTCGCTGGGACATAGTTCATAGTCTTGCAGTCTAGGCTTGTCCAGAGTGGCCACGATTCCAATTGATCTAGCCCTCGAAAACAGTAACACTTTAAGATCCAGCGAGAATAGCAAGTGCCCTAGTGGCAAGGATTGCAGGCGCAGGTCATGATCGAACAGTGGCGAGTGCATTACAACACGGTTAGGCAGCACAGCTCATTGAGCTACGAGCCTCTTCGGAAAAGACAAGTTTAGCAGTACAATCGGTGGCGAAAGCTAGGGAGGAACATCGCGGATTGCAAACCCAATCTGCACCTTAACTCCGTAACGCAAAATGTGCCGTTTGGGCTGAAGACATGCGGTTAGATCATCATTCTGAATGCCGCGCATTCTCATTTTGACAAAAGGACACTCAATTGGCACTCCTAGACCTTGACGAATTTAAGCTTCTCAAACAAGATGTTTCTCGGGCAATAGCGAAGCTTCAACAATTGATTAGAGAGCATGATCAGCCATCTACAAGCACGAACGGCATGACCACCTCTGCTGAAGCTTGTGCGGAACTCGACAAAGTTCAGGCGAGGCTCAATGCCTCGGTCTTTAAAGTTCTTGTCGTCGGAGAGTTTAGTAACGGCAAGTCCACTTTTCTCAATGCACTTATTCCTGGCTTACGCTTGCCAACCGCGACTTCTGAGACAACAGCAGTGATTACCGTCATAAGACACGGCGAGAAATCTAAGGCGACCATCACATACTGGGGTGAGCACGACGAACACGGCAATGAGATTTCAGCTGGCCGCAAAGAAGAAATTCCATTTGACAAACTCGACACGATCAACGCCCTCTCCGATTCAAGCAGCCAGACCGCCGAGAAGATTGAGTTACTTGAAGTCGAATTCCCTTCGAAATACTGCGAAAAGGGCGTGGAGCTGGTTGATACTCCGGGGCTCAACACAACGTTAGCCTATCACGAGAAAGCAACTTTGGACTACCTTCATCAGGGCCATACCGGTATTTTGCTGCTTAACGCAAGACAATTCTTAACTGCTTCGGAGAGTAAATATATCGATAAGTTTAGAAAGCACATGAACAAATTCTTCTTTATTATGAATCGTATTGACGAAGTAAATGATGATCCAGACAACCCCCTCCAAGAACATATAGATTACTGCAGGACTAAATTAGAGAAGGCATTGAGCCTCAGTGGGATCACTCTCTACCCGCTGAACTCAAAGCTCGCTCATACGGGAGATGAAGTCAAATCGGGGATGTCCCGTTTCGTAGACGATTTCGAGCGCTTTCTTGCTTCGAGTGAAAAGTCGCGAGAGATGGTAGAGCCTGCAATCGCTGCAGGGCTTACGTCTTTGCGGGCGCAGAAAGGGAATGCAGAAATGATGATGGGAGCGCTCACTTTCTCACCCCAAGAATTTGAACAGAAAATCAATACAATTCGCCCATATCAAGAGATACTTCGAAGTAAAAAGAGAGACCTAGCCAAGTTTGCCGAAGACCAAATCGGACTCATGAGTTCGCGGTACGAACGGATGGCTGAAGAGTTGCTAAGGAGCAGAATCAACACCATCAAGAATGACATCAGTGCTATGCCCGGTGACCCGGAAGTGCTGAAAGATTCCCTTCGAGACTACATAGGTACGGAACTTCTCGGCCCCACGACCGAGATTCAGGAATATGTAGATAGTCAATTTTGCCAACTACGCGAAGAGCTGATACGTCGCACGGAGGATATCCTGTATAGTGTCGAGCACGTAAAATCTCTTCTTAGCTCGAAGGAGCTCGCAAACAATGCTCATTCACTTTCAATCCAGAGCGCTTACAATACGGACGGAGTCGTTTCATCTGGCGACTTAGCCCTCACGATCGGTGGCTCTGCAGGGATAGGTTTTGCCGCGACCTTTCTCTTAGGTCCTGTTGGATGGGTGCTTGGTACTGTTGGAGGCACGCTTTGGGCATATCTGCGTGAAGAAAAGGTAAGGCAGAAGAAATTCAAGCAACTAGCTGATCAAGTGTATCAGACGCTCAACCGAAGTGTGGACCAATGGATCTCAGAAGGATCACGAGAAATTGGTAAGGAAACTCGTGCCTTAAGCACGCAACTCCAACAACATCTCGACCTGGCGCTTCGCACATTGGATGAGAAGATTCAAATGATTCTCCGAGAGATGAAAGAATCGGAGTCGCGTATTCAGTCCGCCCGTCACATTGAACTGCAATTCGTTCAGACCCTCGATGCGTTGGAGAGTGATTTCGTAAGTCTAAACACCAGATTTTAGGGATAACCAAATGAGTGACGCCAACACTATCAAGAACGACTTTGCCACTACTGCTAACATGATTGTCAGCCTAAGCCACCGTGTCAACTTCACCGACATCAACAAGATGTCACAGGCTCTGGCTGAACGGATAAATAATCAGACCTATCGAATTACTGTCATTGGCGAGTTCAACCGAGGCAAGTCGACACTGGTCAATGCCCTACTTGGAGCGACCATTGTCCCCACAGCTGCCCGCGAAACTACGGCCACACTAAACGTGATTCATTACGCGGAGGCTCCCTCAATTACTGTCATTGAGCCGAGCGGTATTCGTCGCGAGATTACGCCGACTGCAGACGCGTTTAAGGAATATACCGCGCTGAAGGATTTTGATCCTACTACTGTCGATCACGTGGAGGTAGGTTTTCCCGCCCAGTTTTTGCAGCAGGACATTGTACTGATCGACACTCCGGGCGTAAACGACATCAACCAGCAGCGCCTGGATATCACCTACCGGATCATGCCACAGTCTGATGCGACGATCCTGCTTCTCGACGCAGGCAAGCCGTTTACCAGCAGCGAAAGCATATTTCTCAAGGATCACGTCCTGAAGAACAACATCCAGACTATATTTTTTCTTGTGAACAAGATCGACCTCATTGATAAAAATGAGATTGCTTCAGTGGTGCGTGACATTAAGAAAAAGATCAAGTTCGAACTCAATATTGACCAGCCTAGGGTCATCCCTATGTCATCAGCACAGGCTCTAAAAGGAGTTCTGGAGGGGAATGCAGAATTGCTCGAAGCTTCACACATGGTATCCTTCCAGTCTACACTGGTGGAATTCGTTACCGGCAGCGAACGGACAGGCTCCTCACTGAAGATGATGCAATTGAATCTGCTGGGCTTGATCTCAGCATTCGATGCTGCAATTGACAACGAAGAAACCTTGTCGAAGGCATCAATAAAAGAACTCGAAGCCCAGAAGCAGCGTCTCGGCGAGTCTGTGTCTGCCTTGAAATCCCGCTTCGATGAGATCATGCGGTATGTTGATACAGACAAAGAGGCCTTGAGTGCCAGAATCGAAATGACCTTGAATGATAGGTTCAAGGAAGTCTTTGATGAGCTCCGGTTAGAGATTGAAATACAAAAGAGTGATCTGACTGATTATGCTGAGAAGATACTACCACACAAGCTCAAAATGGCATTTAAACAGTGGTTTGAGAGAAACACCGACTCTATCGAGGAGTATCTCGCTTTTACGTCAAGGAATTCAATCACTGCGTTTGAGAGAGACTTTTCTCGTAAGCCTTTGTTTGAGTACCTCCGCTCGGAGGAACACATTGAAAGACTTCTTCGTCCCTCAACCTTTGCGGTAGAAGGGAAAGAAAGCATCGATACGACAGGAAAATTGGCTATGGCAGGAGGCGCAATACTTGCGGCTGGGATTACGGCGATAGCCACAGGAGGTTTAAGCCTGGCGGTTGTTCTGCCCTCTTTGATAGGAGGTTCATTCTTGTCCGGGACTTTTGTAAAACCCTACATGACTAGTAAGGTAGTTCAAGATCAGAAGGTAATACTCCTTGCCGATCTGTCTACCGCTATGAAAACACAATATGAATCCCTCCGGCGTGGACTGCTGGAACATTGCGATAAATACTATTCGGCGCTCAAGGATAGCCTTAACCGCGAATTCGAGTCGAACCTCGCGATGGTTGGGCAGGAGATCGATTCTAAGCTTCGCGATTTGTCAAACGACCGCGCCGAGATCGAGAAAAGGAACGCTACTCTTGCCACAATCCAAACTGAATTGCATCAATTAGGAAGTCGTGTGAAGTCAGTAGATCTCTCTACGATGGCAGGATGACTGATGGAAGGATCGATCCTCAACATGAGAATGTTCTATCTCCAAAGAAACTTACGGAGGTAATATGGAGCTGATTGCTATTGCTATCGGATTGCTACTTGTCATTGGGGTCCTTTACCTTGTCCGTGCGATTTTGATAGCTATCTTCCTCCTAATTTATGGCATTTTCAAATGGATGGTCGAACACAAAACCGTCTCAGCCATTGTGGTTCTGACTATTGTTACTGGGTATTTGGCACAATATCAAAATGAGACATTCAATGCCATCCTTGAGAAGGTCAAAGGAGCCAGCGCTGCTGTCTGGAGTGGAATAATCTGGGTATTCCAGAGTGTAATCTGGGCGGGGCTTGTATGGGTGTTCGGCGCAGTCTGGGCAGGATGCGTCTGGCTATTTCATGGTATTGCATGGCTACTTGCCACAATCTGGAGTGGATGCGTTTGGCTGCTCGGCTCGATTGCAGAGTATTGGATACTATCTGTAGTGGCTCTCGGAACTGTCGTACTAGCATTTGCCGCGCGAAAGCTAATGACGCACACCATAGCCCATGTTGAACGTCGACGTGCAGACACCAAAATGTCCATCCTCAAGCAAGATGGCAGGCCATCAGACTTGTCAGTAGAGCCGCAACCCAAGAAGAGCAGGCGGTCTTCATCTAAGCCCATTTCTCACGACGAACCTGAACAAGACTCTTCAGAGAGGATAAGGAACCTCCTTCATTCAATGATGAAAACCGTCGACCGAATGAAGCTCGAGAAGGCGGTGACTGATTCGATCAATAGAAATCTCAAAGAAATGATTGACACTTTTGATTCCCCACTTCTGATCGCAGTGCTAGGGGAGTACTCATCCGGCAAGTCAACATTCTTAAACGCCCTTATGCGTCGCAAGATGCTTCCCATGAAGTCGCGCGAGACAACGGCGACTATTACAATACTCAGGTTCGGTGAAAAGGAACGCGCAGAGGTCCATTTCAACGACGGGCACAAGAAAACTATCGACATAGCTCTGGATGGCGTAAAGAGCCTTGACGACTATCTTGTTGAGAAAGTAGGCAATGACGTTCTCGATAGAGTTGGGAAAGTGGTAATCGAGATGAACAATCCACTGTTGCAACAACTTGATTTGGCAGACACGCCCGGCTTCAACTCTGAGTTCAATCGCCACACCGAAATGACCAAGAAGTTCATAGGAGTTGCGGATCTGGTCGTATGGCTTTTCGATACAACAAAGCTTGGTAAAGCATCCGAGATCGAAAAGATAGAGGAACACTGCAAGCACGGCAAACCTATTGGTATCGGCAATTGTATTGATCTATTGCCGCTTAGACCTGGCCAAAAACCAGAGGACCATTGTTCACAGTTCATCCAAAGGTACAACGGAAACTTTGAGAAGTTCTTCTTTGTATCCGCATATAACGGACTCAACGCAGCAAATGGCCAATATGCAGAAAGTGGAATGTTGGACGTGAGTAAATACTTCTCAGATTCAGTCATTCCTAGCGCAAAAGAGCGAAAGAAACTTGCTGTATTGCAGAGGGTGAGAATGATCGGGAATGACTTTGTGAATTTGCAGAAGCTGCTTGTACACCAGATTTCTATGAATAGGCGAGCCATTGCCGACCAGGAGCAACTGATCAAAACCTATCAGGACCTACTAAGACGATGGAATGAATCTGTACAAAATTGGAACCGCGAGGTTGATAATCTACGACTGAGTAACATAAGGAGTTACTTTCTTGTCGATGGCGTACCCGCCCACCTTCAGAACCGAGCGAATGCCTTTATCTCAAAAGATTCGGAGCTTACTCGCAGGCGTTCTCAGCTCAGTCAAATGTTGAGTGCCATAGACACGGAAAGAGCACAATTAGATGTAGAATTGGGCGTCTATCAACAGAGGCGAGCAATCTATGACTCGAAGGGTTGGAAGGCGCTTGGTGATGATATATGGGAGGGCCTGTTCGGATCTCCAGCTTCGCAAGAGAAGATACAGGTCAACCACCTTGCGACCAATTATGAAAGCCATCGCTTGAGATTCAATGAATCGGTCGATAAGTGGAATAGAAGTAATGAGCAATTAAACCAAGAAGAGGAAAGCAACAGAGTTGCCCAACATGAATATTGGTTTCAAACGGTGATTACAAAAGTGAATGAGCAAAAAGAGAAACTTGATTTGCTAGCACAAAAGGTCGAAACCGGAACCCAGAAAGCAAGAACTGTCGAAAAACAGTTGACATCCTTTGAACATCAAAACAACCTTATTCGCGACGACATCTATGGCTTCTACAAGGAGTTGCTTACCATAGTTTCAATGGGTCAAAGCGAGAGCAGCTTACCAACTGATCTCGAAAGCCTTCTGTCCGAGTTTGATATCTACGCCCCAAAAGGACAGAGAATTGACTGGAACAGCATTTATACAAGAGAAAGGATAGAAAATATTGCTGCCCATAGCCGTTCAAAAGCAGGGAGCGGCCGGACGTCAAGGCCAAGTAATGTTGGTTTCGAGAATCGTCAGGCAACGCAGGTGAAATGATGAGCCAAGACCTAATAGAAAGGTCCATCAAAGAGGGCGATCAACTTCTTCTTTGTAACTGCTGCGAACAGGCATTCGAGAAGTACGAACAAGCGATCAACCTCCTAGCCGCTGAGAATACGAAGACCAAGCGTTCAAAGATGATCGGCAGTTTCGCTGGGTGGACGGCTGGTATTCTCACCGGAGGAATTGGGTTGGAGGATCTAATCATCATTCCAGGCGTTTCTAAAGGGGTTCAGAAGGTACTTGGAGTGAACGATGAGTATCTAACGGTTGCGCTTCAGTCTATTTGCTACCGTCAAATCGACTGTGTCATGCGATCAGAACAATTACTTAGAGTCGTGCAGAAGGAAATAATGCTGCAAAGGTTCGCCATCCTTTTTGCGTGTGTCAAGCCAAGTAGGGCGCTTGAGACAGTGCTCGACTTATATCTTCCTGAGATGTCGATTCAGAACCCTTTTGATCGACCTGAGGTATCTCAGTCGCCAATTTCCATTTTGATAGATGAGGTTCGATCCGGCGACGCAAAAAACGCCGATAATAGCTACCTGCTCTACAGCTATTTGTTAAGAACAGGTGACAACTCTGATCTTTATCGAGAGCTCGCTGATACCTACGGATATCTGTCCAGAGATCACACAACCTCGTCCGACCAGAAGCACAGTAATACTCAGTGGGCGCAGACCGATAGCAGCCAGACTGATTATCATGCTATACTTGGTCTTGATCACAGCGCAAGCAAGGAAGAAATCAAGGATGCATATCGCGATCTGATCAAGAAGTACCATCCTGATCGCTTTGCGTCGCTATCGCACGAGTTCCAAGAGCTGGCACACAAGAGAGCCCGGCTTATCATAGAAGCCTATGAAGCCCTCACGGGTGGAAAAACAAAGGACAATAAGTAATGAATATCGACCACAGCTTCGATCACAGTGGACATGACGGGTTTGTCTCCCACCATGACCACGACGGAAATTTCACGGGCATGCACATCAAAAACGCCTTTGGGGGCAAAGATTACTTAGATTCTCATGGGCAATTCGCTGGATCGACCTCACATAACATATTTGGTGGACATAATTATCACGACGCCGTCGGCGACTATCTCGGCGGTACGATGCCGGGGATGGGACCACACAGCTTCCACGGAAGCGACGGTAATGTGCACCACTCGCCATCGTTCTTGCATTCTGATCACATAAACAGTATGCGGGCTGATCTCCTCGGTCGCATTAGGTGAATTCAACCGGGCATGAAGCGACCGGGCCAGAGGAGTTGGTCAATCGCAAGATAAGCGCTTTGATGGTTGCTCACGAAAGGCCGTGGATATCTGCGACCTAAGGACAATATCCCGCGTAGTAGGCTTAACGGTTGATCTGGATGTTTTCATCAATGAGTGGAAAGATACAGGTAATCAATTCATCTCGGCTGATGCGTTTTCGCTAACTTGGCGTTCATTACTTTGTATGGGAGAGAGCTAGTCGAGAGTATTGACCGTGTCGGCCCAGCTTCCAAGTTCAGCACGCCCCTACTCACTGGGAATGTGGATGACACTATGCGTATGATTTGGCTCGAAAGGTCTACGGAAAACGATCAAGATATATAGGAAATCACGAAAAATGAAGTGTCCTCAATGTGGCCAGTTTGCTCGCGTTCAAGATAGTTTTTGTAGCCAGTGCGGCGCTGGTTTTGAACGTCGAGATAAGGAAGAGCTCGATATGACCATAGAAGAGACAAAGGCCCAGTTTGCTGAGCAATACAGGCAATTAGCCCTCGCCTTGATGAAACGCGCTGAGCTTGGAAACGCGTGCGCAGCCTTTCAACTGGCGGAGTTCTATCTCTATGGCTGTGGAGTTGAGCGGGATTATAAGCTCGCGCTTCGATGGATGAACGCTGCTGCCCAAGAAGGGCATGTGGATGCGATTGAGTTCATGTATGGCGAGCGTGTGCTGGGAAGACCAAACGAATGGTCGGGCCAAACATATGTAATTAGGCAGATTGAGTGTGAGCACGCTAACAAAGATGTTGGTCAAATCCGTAACTTGGTTAGTTCAGCGGTATCAAAGCTTACTAATACCGAAGCCGAGGATTGGGCCTGGACCAATAAGATGCGCGAGGAGATGTGCCTTGATGACCTAGACATCGTGGAACTGCTGATGGCAATAGAGGAAGAATACCAAATTGAATTTTGGGATCATGCAACCGCCACGTTGCGCAGTTTGGGCGACATTCTTTGCTACGTCCACAAAAGATTGCGTCATGCACAATGAACCATATTTGATGTTGTTCGCCAATACCGAATGCGCTTTGCCAGTAATATCTGCGAAGAGCATGGCAGTTAAAGAGAAATTGGTCCACTCAATTTTTTCCGTCAGGACAATTGGGACAAAAAAGTTCAGGATAATTACGGAGTAGGATGGGGGGTAAGTTCAGGCCCATCAAGTCCCCATGGTCCTATCCTTGGCATTCACTTGGTGGCGCTTGGCGTCACTTGAACAGATCAAACAGCAATCACTTGGTGTCATTTGAATCCGCAGACGATCTAAATCAATGATTTAACAGTAGATACAAGTTAGGCCTGTCACGCCGGAGGTCGCGGGTTCGAGTCCCGTCGGCCCCGCTAAAAAACAAGCCCTTAGGAGCAATCCTAAGGGCTTTTGATTTTGCAGATATCATGAAGTCTCTGGGCGACCCTTGACATTTCCAGTATTTCTTTGTTGCTTTACTCTTGAAGAACTTGCCGCTCTTGTGGCGCAAGTGAGTTCGAGTCCCATGCTGAGGTCGCAATGAAAGTCCCTATTATGTAGACGCTCTGTACTGTTCTGTGCGGCGCAGTGCTGTTTGCGCAATCAGACGATCCGGGGTGTCATCTGAGCTTTATCTTGAAGACGCAACGTGCACTGAGCAATCCTTGTGCAGTCCGAACGCAGGATGCGCGACAACGACCATTACGGTCGTTTGCAGTGCAACCTACTACTTCAAAGCCTGGACAGAATGTTCGGGGCCAACTGTGCTCATTGTGCCTCGTGCATGATCTTTTAACCGGTCGGTGGTGGCCTCGCATTTCCCTCCGGCAACTATCAGGACTGTGGCGACGGAGAGTATTGTGGCATGTGCAGCTATACTCTCTTGCCCGGAACGTACACTCTCTACGTTTGTAAATTCCCTTGCGATGAAATGGACGCCCGACGAAATACGCTTCATACCGCGCGAAGGCATCATTGACGTAGAGATTACGCCTGCGCCGAAGAGAAGCACCTAATATGCCCCTTTCCGAATCCGATACCCGCACATTCGCTTAACTATGACACTTTCTGACCGTCGTATGTAGTCGGTCACACCAACCGAGAAAGGTTGAAAACATGAATGCGAAGACCACGCGAATCTCACCCGCCATTCAGGCCATCCTGAAGCGGGTCGGGTTCGCGCTTTTGTTGTTGGGCGTAACAATTATTTCGGTTGCCCAGCCCTATGAGCCAGTGCGACTGTACGACATGATCGGAGATACGAATCAACGGATCGGCGAGTCAATTTTCGAGTCCCTTGGCGATCAAGACGGAGATGGTTACGCCGACATCCTTGTGAACGTTGGCATATACAATGGGTGGTTGAGAATTATCTATGGTGGAGAGACTGCGCCGTATCGCTCACTAGATTTTGGGCATATAGAGGCCGATACAACAACAACTCCCTACTATTGGCAAAGCACACAATACAATAGTGGGCGATCTATTTGTGCAGATTATACGGGTGACGGTGTCACAGATATCATGTTGGACATCAAGAATGCAAGTCTGTATAGAGTTCCGTATTGTTATTTGTTCGTTGGCGGTGGCGGACCGGAAGAGTTTGACACGCTTTGGGCTTGGCGATACGAAAGTGATCCGAGTTCTGAGGCATTAACCGGGCTTGGGGATTTCGACGGGAACGGCACGCCGGATTTCACTCGCGGGAGTGTCGGCAGCGGGAGCGGGACATCGTTGTGGTATTTTAGCTGGACATGGCCGAACCCGCCGACAGAACCGACATGGGCAATCAATCGCCCGGGTCCCAGTATCTACGGCAATTTCACAACTTCCCAGGGTGTCGGGGATGTGACAGGTGATGGTTGGCCGGATATGATGTACTTTGTCAGGTATCCGGACTGGAGTTTCCACTATGAGATTTGGTACGGTGGTCCGGGCGCGGATTCGATACCCGATTTTCAGTTCATTCGTGATACGATGGATGTGGATATTGATCTATTCGGCATTCTTGGCGATGTGAACGGTGACGGTGTTGATGACATCGGCGCGTATGTATTCGATTCATTCGCACCGCAACGCGGTCCGGCGATCATGTACGGTGGCTTGCCTTTGAACGTCTCCCAACCGGATATCATGTTGGAACACAATTCAGGGGAGCAAATCTTGCCGCGCGACGCACAAGTTGTCGGCGATATCAATGACGACGGTTACAAAGATATTGCCTATAGAGACGTGAACCGTGGCAGTTGTTATTTGTTTTTAGGCGGCGATCCGATGGACAGTTTGTGGAGTTTTTATCTGCCTGCGGCGGATTTTGAAGAGTTCCGCACGTGGTTGTTACGTGGGATCGGCGATTTCAATGGCGACGGAATCGATGATTGGGCGATCTCTGCATATGAAGATTTTTTCACGACACCGCGGCGCGGAAGAGTCGTTGTGTTTGCAGGCGACCGTAACTGGGGCGTGCCTGTTTCAGAAGAACGACCAAGTATTCCCAACGATTTTATGTTAGGTACTCCCTATCCTAATCCGTTCAATGCGCAGACGACGATTCAATTTTCCTTACCCCAAACAATACTAACCGCAATCACGTTGTACGACGTCTTGGGCCGCGTGGTGCAAGAATATCCAGCGGAGGTGTTGCAAGCAGGTGAACATCAGTTGCGAATAGACGCTGGCGATCTTGCATCAGGATCCTATTGGGTCAAACTGGCTACAGAAAACAAACAAGACATAACACGTATCGTGTTGGTTCGATAAAGCAGAGAAAACACTCATTCCATGCGTTGCAGGAGCCTCACCTTCTTTGCCTCTTTTTCTCCAACTTTCTCCTTAATATCAATCATAACAAACATTTGTTAAGTCTAATAAAATGAAAATTCCACTTGACCATCCGTTCAAATCATTGTATGTTGATCTCAGCTAACCACCCAGGATACCAAACCGGTGGAACCGGGCAGACTGGCCAACTGTGGCCCGCCCACGCTTCTGTGCTCTGACGACTCAGCAACCACCTCTCGTCTTGAACCAACTTAAGTAACTCCGATCGCGGGGCGAACACAAGCCAGCGCAATACAGACGAAGCTTCACACGCTACTGATCCCCCGTTCTCCCCAATCTCGCCTGGAGCCTCTCTCGCGTAGCTCCTCGAGTACTGTAGATTCCAACACAAACTTCACCTCGCCTCGCTTTCCTGCAGTTCTGCCGCAGAACTCCGTACCCCGCTTAAACTCCTCCTAACACTCTCCTAACACTTGCCTCATTGATTCCTCGTATTGTATTAGCAAATTTGCGTGTCAATCAAATTGCTAATCCCAGTTAGAGGAAAAGAATGAATCAATTGCGTCTTTGTGTCTCGTCCGCACTGCTCTCGATTCTGTGCGGTAGTCTTCTGTCGCATGCTGCGGTGATCACAGGTTATGTCAAAGCGGAAGACACTCGCGAGGGTCTGATCGGTGCAAACGTCCTTGTCGAAGGCACACAACTCGGCGCGGCCGCAGGCGTGGATGGAAACTACGTCGTGCGGGGCATTCCCGCTGGCAAGTACGTCATTCGTGCCACGATGTTGGGCTACGATGCTAAGACTCGCTCAATCACTCTGACTGAAGACGAATGGCTGAATCTGGACTTGGTGCTCGCGACAAGTGCGATTGAACTGCAAGAAGTTGTCATCACCGACGGAGCCAAGAGCGGTTCAAACGAGCGCGAAATCCTCGACCGCATGGCCGCCGCGACGATAACCGATGCCATAGGCAGTGAAACCTTGCGGCGACTCCCCGATCCGGATATGTCGCAGGTTGTGCGACGCGCGACCGGCGTTTCGCGGATGGATGGAAACCCTGTGATTCGCGGATTGGGTTTGCGATACTCGAAAGTCACCTTGAATAACTCAATGGTGGCCGGCACCGAACCCAATCGCAGTGCCGTTCCGCTGGAACTCTTTCCCACCAATTTGATGCGCGATGTGACCGTCACCAAATCCTTTCTGCCCGATCAAATGGGCGAGTTCGGCGGCGGTGCGGTGAATATGTCCACGTGGGACTACCCCGAGCAACGCCAGATGCGGATCAGCACATCCGCCGGATTCAATAGCGCCACGACGCTTCGCGAGTCCAGAACCTATCAGGGCGGGGGACTCGATTTCCTCGGCTTTGATGACGGTACGCGTGCGCTACCAAGCGGGATTGCGAATGCCGACGGTAAAATTGTCTCGCGAGGACGTTTCTCCGAGACTGGATATACATCAGAGGAATTGCAGCAATTCGGTCAGTCCTTCCAGAATAGCTGGAATCCCGTTGCGACGACCGCGATGCCCAATCTGAGCCAATCATGGTCGTTAGGGAACCGCACTCAATTATGGAACCGCCCGTTGGGCTACATCGTCTCGGGTACGTATCGCAATTCACAGCAATACAAAGAGTCTGAGCGGATTGTATACAAAGGCGGCGCCAATGGCTCCATCGAGCAGCAGCACAATTACGACTTTCAAACTTACACCAACTCTGTCACACTCGGTGGATTGACCTCCTTTGGTTACTCCATTTCACCGCTGACCCGCGTCAGCTTGAACGTCCTCTACAACCGCGATCTCGACAACGAGACTCGCCTTTACTCGGGCTATAACGACGACCGCAGCAAGGACGTGCAGGACACCCGCCTGCGATTTGTTTCCCGCAGCACCTTGTCGTCACAATTATCCGGCCGCACCGTTTTCCCCAGCGTCAGGCAGTCGATCCTTGACTGGCAAGTGACATTCTCGCGAGGCACCCGCTACGAACCGGACACTCGCGAAGTTCAATATGGCTCCGAACGCGGTGCGGATGAGTTTATCTGGGTGGATGCCACGCAGAGCGGTTCGCGCACTTTCAGCACGCTCTATGACAACATGGCGAACGCGGGCGCGGATTGGACCACGCCCCTGCTTCCCGACAATGCCCTGCAGCTTAAAACAGGCACCCCGTTTCTGCTCAGGCATCGCGATGCCGAGACGCGCTTCTTCCAGTTTGAACCGGGTCCGAACGCCTCGCTCGATCTGTCGCTTGATCCTGAATCTCTGTTCTCTTCAGAAAACATCCGTCCGGACGGTTTTGTAATCCGCGAAGCGACTCGCCCGACAGACTCCTACAAAGCAAACCAGCACCTTGAAGCAGCCTATGTGATGCTCGATGCAAATCCGCTCCCGCGTGTTCGCACGATCGGCGGACTGCGTGTTGAGAACTCCATGCAGGAAGTGTCGTCCTACGAATTGTTCTCAGCTTCGCAGACTCCTGTCGTTGGACGCATCTCAACTCTTGACGTTCTACCCGCCCTGCAGGTCGTCTATCGCGCCACAGACCGCAGCAACCTGCGTTTTGCCGTGAGCCAGACCGTGTCGCGTCCCGATTTCCGAGAGCTGTCGGAGTTTGAGTATACGGACATCGTGGGCGGTCACGCTGTGATTGGAAATGCCAACCTGAAACGCGCTCTCATCCGGCATTCGGATGTCCGCTACGAATGGGCGCACGGAACGGCGGACCTGATTGCCGCCAGCGTCTTTTACAAGCAGTTCCTGAATCCGGTGGAAGAAGTCATCCAGCCGACGGCCCAGAATCGCGTCTCCTACGAAAATGCCAAGAGCGCAAACAACTACGGTCTGGAATTGGAAATCCGTCAAGCACTGGGACAACTTGTGCCTTTGCTTCAGCCGTTCGCGGTTTCCGCAAACCTCGCGCTCATCCACTCGGACATTGTGCTGAGCGACAGCAGCAAAGGCATTCAAACCTCGGATCGCAGACCATTGCACGGCCAGTCACCCTATCTCTTGAATGTCGAGCTGCTCTATCGGCACGATCGCACAAAAACTCAAGCAGGCGTCATGCTGCACGTTTTCGGCAAACGAATCAGTGAAGTCGGTTCAGAGCCGCTGCCCGATGTGTTTGAAATGCCGCATCCCGACTTGGATATCACGATTGAACGGCCACTAACGCGCAGAATGAATGTCCGCGCTGCTGCCGGAAACGTGCTCAATTCCGAAGTTCAGTTCATGCAGGGAGGCCGCTACACGGAACGCTACCGCCTTGGCACTACCTATTCCGCAGGATTCTCCTACAATCTATAAATCAAAGCAACAAGGACCCAGAATGACTGCAATGTTTAGAATTCTCCTGCCACTCATGCTGATCGGCGCGCTGCTGAGCGCGGGATGCAGCGAAGATGAAGACAATGACGACGGCGGAGGCAACTCCGGCCCGACCGTGCTGTCCGGAACCATTACGCAAAACATGACGCTGACTGCCGACAACGAGTATCTGCTTCGCGGCGGTGTATTCATTGGCAACGGCACGAACGAGACAATCCTGACGATTGAAGCGGGCACCACAATTTACGGCGAGTCCTCCACGCAGGGCATGCTGGTGATTAATCGCGGCTCGCGGATTATGGCAGAAGGCACCGCTCAGAATCCGATTGTCTTTACAAGTGACAAACCAGACGGCCAGCGCAATCGCGGTGACTGGGGCGGCTTGATTATCAATGGCCGCGCTCCGCTGAACACGGGTGCCGAAGCCTTCGGCGAAGGTGGAACCGGCTATTACGGCGGCAACAATCCCAATGACAATAGCGGCGTTCTGCGCTATGTGCGCGTGGAATTTGCCGGTCGCGAAATTTCGCCGGACAACGAACTGAACGGAATCGCGCTGCAGGGCGTCGGGAGCGGCACGGTGATTGACTATGTGCAAGTGCACATGAACAAGGATGACGGTATCGAGTTCTTTGGCGGAACGGTAAACGCAAAGCATGTCTACATTACAGGCTGCGCGGACGACCAGTTTGATTGGACGGACGGATGGTCCGGCAAGGGGCAGTTCTGGGTCTGCCAGCAGTATACCGACGACGCCGACCGAGGAATCGAAGCGGACAACAATGCCGAAAACAACTCGGCGACGCCGCGTTCCAATCCTGCTATCTACAACCTTACATTGATCGGCGCGCGGGACGGTGGTCGCGCAGGAGTCAGCACGATCGGCATGATTCTCCGCGAAGGCACGGCCGCGCAAATCCACAATGCGATTGTCATGAACTTCACTGATTGCGGACTCGATGTGGACCATGCCGAGACGTTCAATCAAGCTGTTGCGGGAAACTTGTCGGTCGCGAATTCCATCTTCCATGACAATGGTGAACCCTTCCAGACCAGCGACAACGACGAGAATGGTTTCCCTCTTACGACGACTCAATTCGGCGAGCAGCCTTCTGCATCCAACCGCGTCGGTGATCCGCTGTTGGCCGCTCCCTACAATCGCAACACGCCGGACTTCCGTCCCGGCGCCGGTTCGATTGCTCGCAACGGTTTTGCCGTGCCGCCCTCGGACGGCTTCTTTGATGCGGTTGACTTCATCGGCGGAATCGGCCCGAACAACAACTGGATTGCCGGTTGGACCACGTCGGCTCAGAACTGATGCTCGCAGCAATCGTTCTTGCCGGCGACTAATCCGATTCCTATCAGTTAGTCACGACCGATAAGGGTTTACCGCAAGGGTAAACCCTTTCTCGTCCTCTTGACAACGCCCCCGTTTCTTCCTACCTTACCCCAGCCTCTAACAAAAGGTCTTCTGACCTTTCCCTTGCTACCCTGCCCGCAATCAGCCTGTTCTCCATAGGTTCAGGCCCGTGACTTCCTGATATTATTGTGGACTTATTCCAATACGTCATTCGGGAACATCTCCTCGGCACTTCCCGAACCCCGTTTACTTTCACTTTACGACCAACAACATGACGACAACTGAATCTCTCGCGGGCCGCACTCTGCTCGGCTTCCGCACGGGCTACTGGATGCTTTGCGTCATCGAGATGTTTGAGCGTCTCGCCTACTTCACGGTGCGCAGCGTCGTGGCGGTGTACATCATGCAGGCCGATGACCCGGGCGGTCTCCATTTCACCGCCGCCGACAAAGGCACCATCTTCGCGTGGTGGTTTGTCTTCCAGTCCATTCTGCCGATGTTCACAGGCGGATACGCGGACCGCTACGGTTACAAGAAGACGATCTTCTTCTCCGTGACCATGAATATCCTGGGCTTCGTCACGATGGCCTACATGCGCACCTTCTGGGGCTTCTTTGGCGGAGTCATGATTCTGGCAACCGGCACGGCCTTCTTCAAGCCCGGTCTGCAAGGCTCTCTTGCGCAGAATCTCGACAAGTCGAACTCGTCCGTCGGCTGGGGAATCTTCTACTGGATCGTCAACGTCGGAGCATTCATCGCCCATCCCCTCGCAGGTGTCCTGCAGGTTGGGATTGGCTGGAAGGCGGTATTCCTCGGCGCTGCGGCGTTCACCGCCTGTAACTACATCATGCTCTTCACGTTCAAGGACTTCGATTCGAAGGCGGACAAGACCGAGGGACCCCTGCACGTCTTCCTCCGCACGATCAAGAACATCTTTGAACCGCGACTCCTCGCGTGGCTGGGCATCATGTCCTGCTTCTGGCTGATGATGTATCAGCTCTGGGATTTGCACCCTAACTTCCTGACCGATTGGGTGGATAGCTCGGGGGTGGCCACTATCTTGCCTGAGTTCATGTCGCACTCCACCGATCGCGGCATACAGGTTCTCCAGCAGAACATGCTTGCGTTAAACTCGCTTCTGATAGTCATCTGCATGATTCCCGTCTCATGGCTGGTGCGGCGTCTCCGTACACTTGAGGCGATGGTGATCGGCATGCTGATCGCCACCGGTGGTATCTTGGTTGCCGGTCTGACGGGCAACGGCTGGGTCTTTCTGTTCGGCGTGGTCTTCTTCAGCGCGGGCGAGATGCTCACAGGTCCCAAGAAGAACGAATACCTCGGTCTTATCGCGCCGGAAGGGAAGAAGGGACTCTACCTCGGATATGTGAACATCCCGGTCGGTGTCGGTGGATTCCTGGGATCCAAGCTCGCGGGATATCTCTACGGACACTTCGGCGAGAAGGCCGTCCTCGCGCAGAAGTACATTCTCGAGCACACTCCGTTGGGGCAAGGGAAGCAGTGGAACGGCGATCCTGAATCGCTCTCGACGCTGCTCGGCGTTGAACGCACCGCCGCCTTTGCCAAACTGCAGGAGCTGACCAGTCTGGATGCGCATCAGGCGACGCAGCTTTTGTGGGACACCTACTCGCCGCAGTATGCGGTCTGGTTTCCCTTTGCCATTGTCGGAGTGATCGCCGTTTTGGCCTTAATCATCTTTTCGCAGAGGGCCAAACGCTGGTCTGATATGAACGCCTGACAGACATCCCGCCTCGGGGAATCGGGGTGGGTCAATATTATCCGGGCGCGAGGGCCGAACAGGCTCTCGCGCCTCTCTTTGGGCGATTTCGGACTTAAGCCGAATGTCTACATGATTTTGCTAAGTTCAATAAAACAAAAATTTCACTTGACCATTCGTTCAAATCTATGTATATTAGGACCTGCTAAGCAGCCGAACCACGCAGTCGCCCACCTTTCCTCAAGACCTTTTCTGTCCGCCTCCTGCGCCTTCACGACCTCTTTCCACTTGTCCCTTCCAAGTATCGCTTAACTTCGCTGCTCGTTCTTTGAGCCGCGTCGTTTGTGGTTACAATGAAAATCCCCCGCCGCCACTTGCGTGACGGCGGGGGACCCTTCCCTCACCCCGGCTTGGGGTAGTCTTACCGGATCAAGACCATCTTCTTGACATCGGTAAATCCATTCACACTGATGGTATACATGTACACACCGGTCGAGAGGCTGCTGGCGTCAAACGTCAACGTATGACGGCCGGCTTCCAGCTCGCGGTCAACAGCCGTCGCAACGACCTGACCCAGCGTGTTGTAGACCATGATCTTCACGTGACCCGCATCACGCAAGTCGAACCTGAGGTTCGTCGTCGGATTGAACGGGTTCGGATAGTTCTGATAGAGAGCATAGTTGTCCGGCAGCGACGGCGTGCTGAACAGCGGA
>JAANMT010000537.1_pt1 | contig 41134 bp, 26 predicted proteins | sample 7279711 | NCBI WGS metagenome assembly JAANMT01 (sample SAMN14094538, study PRJNA606508) | bioreactor metagenome | isolation source: A lab-scale SPAN reactor treating ammonium-rich wastewater day 1 | place: Ireland: Galway | collected 2017-01-16 | reverse complement strand
AGCCGTGAAGGCGCGACCATTGGCGGTGTTCGTGGCGGTAAGTGCCGAACCCGGCTCATCTACCGCGCTGGTGAACGCTGTTGTATTGGCGTTCAATGTACCCGTTACGTTAAGGTTGCCGCCTACCGTCGTATTGCCCGTTATGCTGGCATTACCATTAACGGTTGTATTGCCGGTAAGGTTGGTTGTACCGGTTACATCGAGTGCGTGATTATTCGGTCCCGCGCCTGTATTTGCTATTACAACCGTAGGAGTTGCGGAAGTCGAGTTCGTAGCAGTTATTGCACGACCATTGCCGAAGTTATTGAACAAACCTGCTTCATCGGAAGCATTGCTTTGAACTTGGGCTTTGCCTAAAACAGTTAGAGTACGTCCAACATTCATATCAAGACCGATACTACCGCTTCCGGTAGGTGCCATAAGGTCTCTGCCTACGGTTACATCGCCGGTAGCACCGTCGAGTGTGGTTACAGAACCAACATTCAAGAATGAAGCAGAGCCGACATTCACATTACCATTTACACCGTCAACGCGGAATTGATGTGTGCCAGTACCAACGGTAAAGTTGCCGTTATTATCTACTGACAAGTTATTATGAACGGAAGTAGCACCGCCGAAATTAACAGCACCGCCGCTTTGTGTAAGAGCACCGGTTAATGTTGTTGTACCGTTTACGTTAGTATTGCCGTTTACCGTAGTTCCGCCATTGATGATATTAGTTCCGCCGGTAATAGTATTCGTATTACCTGTAATGGTATTGAAAGCGGCACTATTTCCTATCGTAGTGCTTGAACCGGAACCAGATGCCAAAGTAGTATTACCAACGCTGGACAATGTTCCGCCTGCGCTTACATTGCCTGCTGCGCCTACATTACCGCCTGCGGTAACATTACCACCGGCAACCAAATTACCGGAAGTAGCGGTAATATTACCTGCATCAGCAGTAATACCACGTTGCGTTGAAAGTGAAAGGGCACCTGAATTTGCATGGTCTATGCGAACTGCCGGGTTTGAATTCGAAATATTTTCCGAATAGAAATATGCGGCACGTCCTGTAGAAGTTGTTTGAGCACCGGCATGGAAAGCATCGCCTGCACCTGCTTGACGAGCGCGAAGAGCGTAATCGTTATTATTGGCATCGAAACTTGTTCTGTTTGCCGTTAATGTTCCGGTTACGTTCAAATTGCCGCCGATATTTGTACTGCCATTCACCTGCAATGCGGGTGCGGTAGAGCCGTCGGAATTTGTGATAATCGTAGTCGGGTTCGTCGCACTGTTATTATTAACAATCAACGTGTTGTTCGCACCGCCGTTCAGCGTCGAAGTACCGTTGGCAACATTAACGCCTGTTCCGGCATTTACCGTTGTTCCGGCGTTAACCGATGTTCCGGCCGTTACCGAAGTAGCAGACGAGATAGAACCTGTTCCGGTAGTCGTAATATTACCGGGCGTTGTAAATCCGCCGGTTCCGGTAGTTAAGCCGGCGACGGTCAGATTGCTGTTCAATGCGGTTGCACCGGTAACATTCAGCGTTCCGCCTATTACTTCATTGCCGGATATATTAGAGCTGCCATTTACCTGCAATGCCGGGGCTGAAGCACCGTTTGTGTTTGTAAAGACGGCCGTTGCGCTTGTCGAAGAGCCGTTGGATCCCGTAATTGCGCTTGTTGCACCGCTTGTTACAGATGCTCCAACGCCGGAGCCGGAGTTGTTGATTGTCAATCCGTTATTGGAACCGGATTTATTAATCGTTGCACCCGAACCGTTGTTGGAACTATTAACTATCAAGCCCGCGCCGGAAGTGGAAGCACCGCTCATGGTGATATTTACACCATTGCCCGCGCCACCGGCTGCGCCGACTTGATTTACGGAAACTCCGTCGCCCGTACCGTTATTGGTAACGGCTACGCCGGCACCTGTGCCGCCGCGAGTAACGCGAATGGCAGGGTTGGCGTTAGCATTATTTTGAACAACATCAATACCTACGCCCGTACCGTTTTGCGTAACAAGTTCCGCAGTTCCGGTTCCGTTATGAGTATTGGAAATACCTGTTCCGGAATTGCCTACGGGCAAGGTTACTACCAAACCGCTTCCGGTAGTGTTCGTACCGGGCAAGGTGATGGTTTCGCCTGTGCCGGTAGCCGAGCTGACTGTGATTCCCGTACCGGAAGCGGTGGATACGTTTATTCCCGTACCGGTACCGTTATGAACAACGCCAACCGCCGGAACCGTGTTATTGCTTGGGCGGTCAACGCTTACGCCAACGCCTGTACCGGTAGAAACTGATACGCCTATACCGGATGCGGATTGTACCGCTACGCCCGTACCGGAGCCGCTGGAAACACTGACACCTGTTCCTACGCCGGTGGTGGCAACTACGCCCATACCGGTGCCGGCAGAGGCAGCAACTACTGCGTTTCCATTTACTGTTTGCGAAGAAACGCCTGCTGCACCTGAATTGGTACCGGAAGCATTAACCGAAACCGCAGGAACAACGCTGTTTTCGCCTTGCGATACGGCGATTGCATTACCGTTTGTGGTTGTATTTGTTACATATACACCGGTAGTAGTTGCTCCTACGATATTATTCGTGGCGGAAACGTTCAGAGCGCGACCGCTTTGACCCGGATGACTGACATATACGGCGTTTCCGGTATTGCTTGCGGCAACGCTGGCATTAATTGCTTGTCCGGCATTTGCAGTTGCGGTAATCGCACGTGCGGCACCGGTCAACCCTGTGCTGCTTACATTGATACCCGATGCCGTACCGGCATAATTAACTTGTACGCCATTCGCATCCGACGCGCCCGGTATATTAACTACCAAACCGTTTGCGGTATTTGCAAGGCTGTAATTTTGAAGTACTAATGTGGGTGCAGTACCGCGATTCGTCAAGCGAACCATTGCGGGAAACTGCGGCGTATTGATGGTTGTATCACCGTCAATCGGGAAGAATAGTTTATCGTTCGGTGCCCATTCGATATTGTTCGTTCCGCCATTATAGCGAAGAACCGTCCAAGAAACCGACGGCGGCGTAAGCCAGCCCATCGTTCCTGCGCCGGAGGGGTCAATACCCACGAGAAGCGTATTCTTATTAACCGCTGTTTGCGTATTGCTTACGGCACTCGAGGAAGCAGTATTCAAAGCGGCCGGCGTAACTTTACGCCAATTCAGCGTAGTACCGTCCCAATGCAATACCGTTTCCGGTGCACTCGGTGCGTTCAACCAGCGCATACTGTCTTGCGCGGTTGTACCTGCGCCGAGCAGAATACGATTTTCCGATGTAGGTCCGGGCGCTACAAAGCGCGACGGACGAATTGTACCGGGGGCGATATTACTGTTAAGAATAGTATTCTGGGCAATATCAACATTGGTTATCGAGCCGTCCAAAATAGCGCGGGAATCAACGGCGCCGTCGGCCAATTTTTGATTAGTAACCGCTTTATCGAAAATACGATTTGTCTTAACGGCACCTTCTGCTATTTGCGGATTCGGGAAATCACCCGTTAAATCGCCGCCGGCAGGGCCGCTTGGCGGAAGAGAAACACCGGGTGCAAGTTTATTTTGCGTAATTGCGCCATCGGCAAGTTTGGCGTTTGTAACCGCGCCGTCGCGTATGCTCGGATTAGGATACGTACCGGTCAAATCGCCGCCGGCAGGGCCAACGGGGTTTGCAGTTCCGGCTGTTGTGGCAAAGTCAACCGTCAAGGCTCTCAAAGCCACGCGCGCAGTATCGGCCATTATGGACTCGAAAGCATAAGGAACGGTTGATAATTGCACGCGAACGGGCATTTCCGGCCCTGTGCCAACCGCCATGCCAAGCCAAAGTTGCTGATGGAAATCTACATTTTCGAGAGACTCGCCGTTGGAGCCGAGGATAACGTTGAACACGCCGTTAACAGTATTCGTATTATGCGCTTCCTGCCATATAAGCGTACCGCCGGCTTGCTGATTATACAGACGGAAGCTGATTGCAACCGGCTGGTCAGCCACAGGCTTATTATTGGCGTCCAACAGCACTCCCTGATAACTCATCAAGCGAGGAATCTGCGCTTCGACTTTGCTCACCGGCATCATCATAGCGCAAGACGCTAACAAGCCAACGAGAAAACTTTTCTTCATGCCATACTCCTTACAAAAAACTTAAAATTGAACTGTTTATATTTTTATTATTTTTCAAATTTCAATAACGGCGTTCAGCGTAGCCGCCGCAATTACATACAGCGACGCTTCGCCGAACTCGCCGCGTTCAACGAAGCATAATCCTTTTCAACCTGAGGCAAATCTGACGACCATAAATCCCCCTTCGTAATACTGCAACGTTTGAAAAGCGGTCATACTTCTATGGGCGGCTGTTTCGTAATTTTATCGTACAATTATTAATTGCTGACGATAACGAACGCTTCCGGGTCCGCCCGACACGACGAGCTCATACGTATATGTGCCGGCACTTACGTCCATGCCTTGCTCGTCTTTGCCGTTCCATTCAATCTTTTGTTCACCCGAATCCTGAAACTCATCTACCAGCGTTTTTACGACGCGCCCAACCAGGTCGTATACTTTAAGCGTAACATTAGCCGAAGAGGGCACCTGATAGCGAAACATGGTAGAGGCTGTCATCGGATTCGGAAAGTTCGAGAGAATGTCGCTCGAAAAGCCTTGCGCAGGCTCTACGCCCGTAGTTCCCTCGCGCCCGGCAACACCGCCCCAAAAACCAACTATATGCTTCTGCTTACCATCGGTAAGTACGCCTATGGCAGGCTGGCCTACCGTGGCAGACAAACGCATACCGCCGTTTTGAGCGGAAAGAATACCGCCGGAGCCGATAACACTCCAGCCTAATTTGTACTGTTGAGCATACGCACCCGCGGACATAGCGGCGGAAATAAGCGCGAACAACATCAGTCGCAATGTGATACGTGTCAATTTCTTCATGGCATTTTCCCTTTCGGAATTACGTGAAGTTGTTGTATATGAACTGTTTTTTTTGTTTTCTTGACAATAGATTCTTAATGCAAGCATTTTTTCTGCAATTACCGTTCCAAAATCGCGCACAATACGACTTCTACGGTGATTACACCCGACTTTACTTATCATAAAAGATAGTTTTTAGAACTTTATATTCGCAACGGTCATCTGTGCGACAGTCTTATTAGAAAGCGATTTTAACGGCATTAACCACTCTAATAGAGTACAAGTTACTAAAATAATTGCACACGACAAAGTTTATCCTCGCTTTTTCAGGCGAAGAGCTGTAAGAATAATTGTGAAAATTTACTGCAAAACGAGTTGGTTTTTCTCATAAATGCCGCTATGACTTACCTCCGGCGCATAGTCTCGGCGAATACGCAAAATCTGTTTTTATTGCTACTATATTGCAAAAATATGATAAATGCACAAATTCGACAAGATTTTTAAGGCATACATACCCGATTTTTTAATTCCGAAGCAAGCTTCAATACCCGATAAACTGCATTTTACCATAAATCTGCTTATGTTTTTCGCAATATTCTTACAGTTGTCAGTTTATTAAAACAACTGTGCAATTTCTTTCACACTTCACTATTAACAGTTTTTTTACACACGTTTAAGCAGGCCTGTACGCCTATTAAAGCCGCAATGCAATGCAATGAACCGTTTTTTGTAATTATTCGGAAATTTCAGCGTAACTTAATGCTTCGTGCGTCTATCTTATCGGCCTACGCTATTGTAATACCTGTTTAATTTTACAAAACACCAATACAGCTATGTCGCTTCTTCGAAACGCAGGCAAATGTACGCCGGCAATTATATTCTGGTTTATCGCCGCAGGATTCGCCGCCGCCGCGACCATAGATATAGAATCGGCGGCAATATTTACGGACACCGCTTCGCCGTACCGCATTGAACTCAAGCAAATCCGAGAGGCTGCCGACAAAGGTTTGCCGCAAACGGCAGCCGAAGCCGCAAACCGTTTATATGCCAAAGCCGCAAAAGATAAAAATCATGCAAATATTGCCGTCGCCGCGTATTTTCGGGCTTATTTCGGTTCACGGAACTCATCACAACCCGATTCCGCACTGATTTCTATGATGGAACGCGAACGCCGCACCGCCTCCACCGCACCGGCCATAGCCATAATAACATCATTAACAGCCAAAACCTACGCAGATTATTCGGCAATGTATCGCCGGCAAATGTTCGGAAGAAATGCCTGCGATGTAAATACAAGCGATTTTACTGCTTGGGATATTTCGCTTTTCAATAAAAAAATCGCCGAATTATACAATCAATCTCTTGAACCGTCCACCGCGTTGCAAGCAATTCCGCTGCAAGCAATACGCGATGCAATATCATTTCCGGTATTAGACAGCGTCGGACGCGATACGTCCTCGATTCTTCGCCCAACGCTTTACGACGTTCTCGCAAATCGTGCCATAGGCTATTTCTCATTACGGGATAATTCGGATATTCGCCCGCTTCCCGACTCTTTGTCCGCGCTTACATTTGCTCCGCAAAAAGAATTTTCACGTGCATTTTCAGCAGACAACAGAGATTATGCTTTACGTATATTCGCCGAACTTCTTAGATTTCATGCCGCCGATGCCACGCCCGACGCTTTGCTTGACGCAGAGCTGAACCGTATGGAATACGCCAAATCGCTCTGGCCGTCAAACAGAGCAGACACATTGTATAAATCGGCACTTGAACGCATTATTACAGAACATCCGGCCGCACCGGCGGCGGCAACTTTTTTTTACGCATTGGCAGAATGGTATAATGAGCACGATAACGGCACAATGGCTATGCAACTATGCGAAACCGCCATTGGCAAATATCCGCAAAGCAACGGAGCCGCTCTATGCAAAATGTTGAAAAACCAACTTCTTATGCGCACACTCGATATTACTGTCGAGCCCGACATACGTCCCGGCAAGCCCGCATTATTCTCAATCAACTACGCCCAAATCTCGAAATTATACTTACGGCTTATCCGAATACCTTGCGCCGATTTATTGAGCGGCGATTCGGATAATAACCGCTTTTCCGGCAACGCTTTGATTTTACAGGCGGCAACCGCGCCAATCGAGCACGAATGGCAAGAAGCCCTGCCGGCCTCGCCAAATTATCGCCCTTATACAGCGCAGTCCTCTATGCCGCCGCTATCGGCAGGACGTTATATTCTGTTGGCCTCTGCAAAAAGCGATTTCCAAACAGATGACTCGGGTGCCGTGCGCGCAATTTCGTTTATTGTAAGTTCGCTCTCTGTATTTAATCAAAAATTTAACGGCAACGACGAAATATCGGGCTGGAATATAGTCGACCTCGAAAACGGGTGGCCACAGGCCGACGTAAAAGTCCGTTTTTTTGCCGTAAAACATTCAAACAGGCAAGATAACGTCGAAAGCAGAGGCGAATCTGTAAGCAATACCGACGGCTTTATACCGCAAAGCGCAGCGAAACTCAACAATGACGATTATTCCGTTTTACTGCTTGCCACAAAAGGAACAGATACGCTTATTACGTCGGCCAATGTGTATAATTGGCGGCGGCAACACTCCGAACCGTCTGTCATAACATATATTTACAGCGGCCGCAAACTTTATCGCCCCGGGCAAACCGTTCAATTTAAGGGCATTGCAGTACGTTCGGATTATGAAAAAAGGAAATTTACAGCCGCCAAAAATGAGAATATAACGGTTGTCATATCCGACCCGAACGGAACACGAATTTCCGAGATGCAAGTTCTTACCAATGAATTCGGCTCTTATTCGGGTACATTCGCGCTACCGCGAGCAAGTGCAAAAGGTTTTTGGAATATATCCGACGGATACGGCGCGACTATGATACAAGTGGAAGAATACAAACGCCCCAAATTCAGCGTAACTCTTACCTCGCCCGAAGGTGCGGTAACGCTCGGAAAAGTAATAACGGTACGCGGAAATGTCGTTGCATTTGCCGGAAATGCGATTTCGGACGGTAAAGTGCGTTATCGTATTACACGAAATGTAAGATTTAACATTTGGAAGCACGGTATATTCCACAAACCTGTATCCGAAACTCTGATAACCGAAGGCAATACAACTACCGACAAAAACGGCAGTTTCCCGGTAAAATTTACTGCCGAACCGGATTTTACCGCCGACAGTAACGCTGCGCCTGTTTTTATTTTTACGATTACGGCCGACATTACCGACGCGGCGGGCGAAACTCATACGGCTTCGCTCGACATATCGGCCGGCTACACATCGGTAGTATTATCAATTGAAGCACCGCAAGAAGTCAAGGCAAATACTCCGTTTACGATTTCTCTGTTCGGGAAAAATCTGAACGGACAGCCGGTAGTGATTGCAGGTTCTGTTACGCTAGAAGAAATTCCGCCCGCCAAGCACTTTTACAGACAAAGCGCATTGCCCGTACCCGATGCAATACTTATTGCTCCCGAAGATTTTGTGCGTAATTTTCCCGAAGACTTACCTGAAACAACAAATAAAAACTTTGAGAACAATCTGCAGCCCCCGCAACCGCCGCCGTTGCAAAAGTCTTTGGTAAATATGCCGTTTAACATAGCGAACGGTACTGATTCGTTGCGAATTGCCGCACTTAAACCCGGGAAATACAGCATTACCGGCATAGGTTTCGACCATTCAGGGCGCGCCCTGAATGTAGAGCATATATTCATGGTTTACGATATTTCGCAAAACGGCGGCAAAACTGAATTGCCGGATCCAAAACCTCTCGTTGCATTTGCAGAACAAAAAACAGCACAGCCCGGGCAAACCGTTCGCTTTGCAGTCGGTTCCGGCTATACAGATGCACGAATACTGTTTATGGCGGAAAAAGACGGAAATATCTTGCGGCGTGAATGGCTGTCTGTTTCCGAAGAATTGCGTGCCGTAGATATTCCGATTGGCGAAGAAATGCGCGGTGGATTTTCGGCAACCGTATTTATGACAAGAAGCGGCCGTACATACCAAGAACGCATCAACGTACAAATACCTTGGACAGATAAAAAACTGCATATATCAGCATCCGTTTTACGCGATAAAACGAGACCGGGCGCAAAAGAAGAATGGAAATTTACCGTAAAAGGCGAAAAATCGGAGAAAGTAGCCGCTGAATTTCTTGCAACTATGTACGATGCATCGCTCGACGCAATAACGGGCAATGAAGAGAAAACCGGTTGGGCGGAAAAAATGTTCCCTTGGCCGATTAGCGCACCGCAACTTTATTTGTCGAGTTTACCCGATATTCGCAAAGAAAGCAGCACTTCCGGAAGTTATTGGAATATAATCGGCAACTTCAATTTAAGGCGCGATTATCCACGGCTTTTTCAGGAATATGAAACGTATCGCGGCGGCCGTATGGCAAGAAAAACAATGCAGGCCGAAAGTTCCGACAGAGCATATAGGGCCGATGCTTCGCTTGCAATGTCGGCCGCGCCCGAAGGCAATGCAAACGGCAAAGAAGTAACCTATCCGGTTAATTCTTCAATTCAACCCCGCGTCAATCTGCGCGAAACAGCCTTTTTCTATCCGCGAATTTACGCCAATGATTCGGACGAATACGTTTTTTCATTCACAATGCCCGAAGCCTTAACCACGTGGCGCTTTATGGCTATGGCACATACCGCCGACCTTCGCGTAGGCGAACTCGAGCGCGAAATCATAACGCAAAAAGATTTGATGGTGTTGCCGAATATGCCGCGTTTCCTGCGTGAAGGCGACACTTTGGTTCTGCCTGCAACAATAGCCAACTTAGCCGACCGTAACCTTAACGGCACGGCACGGCTCGAGTTATTTGATGCCGAAACGATGAAGCCGATAAATATGCAATTCGGTCTGAATGACGGCAAGCAAAATTTTTATATCGAGAACAAGAGCAAAACAGTCGTTTCGTGGCGAATTTCGATACCGTCCGGAATTGATGCGGCAATATTACGCATAACGGCCGCCGCAGGCGATTTTTCCGACGGCGAAGAATCTATATTGCCTGTATTGCCCGCATCTGCACCGATAATCGAAACGCTTCCCGTAATGATTCGCGGTAACGGCGAGCGAACATTCACTCTAAAAAATCTGGCAAATCTTGCCGGAAAACCTTCGTCCGCGTTGAAAAGCCGTAAGCTCACATTTGAATTTACGGAAAATCCGGTATGGCACGCAGTTCAGGCCTTGCCTATGCTGATGGAATACCCCTACGAATGTGCCGAGCAGTTGTTCAACCGCTATGCTGCCAATGCCTTAGCCGAGCGTATACTGCGGGCACAGCCAAAAATTGCGGCAACTGTTCGCCGTTGGACCGAGGGCGGCAATCTTGTTTCGCAGCTTGCAAAAAATGAATCGCTAAAAGCAATAACGCTTAACGAAACACCTTGGGCTGCCGAAGGTAAATCCGAAACAGAACGGAAACAGCGCATTGCGCGGTTACTTGACGAAAATTCCATGCGTGCCGAGCGCGAATCGGCTATCAGGAAATTGCGTGAATTGCAGTTGCCGTCAGGCGGTTTTCCATGGTTTGCCGGAATGAACGAGAATCGAACAATCACACAGTATATTCTTGCCGGTATTGCTCGTATTATTGCACTCGACGCAGCGGGAAGCAGCAAAAACGAGATTACGGATATTGCAACAGCGGCCATAATCTATGCCGACAAACAAATCGGAGAAGAGTTCGCACGATTGAAAAACGACAAAAAGTTCAACCCTAAAAACTCCGGTTACAATTTCACGGCGGCTCAATATCTTTATGCCCGAAGTTTCTTCCCGGATATAAAACCGAATAAAGCTGCCGATTCCGCATTGCAGTTTTACCGCAATCAAGCGGTAAAATTTTGGCAGAAACAAGATATTCAAACTCAGGTGCTTACGGCATCGGCTCTTTGGCGATTTGCCGAATACGATGCGGAAAACGGTCGCCGAACCTATGATGCAACGGATAGCAAAACCGCACAAAATATAATTGCATCGCTACGCGAACGCGCTGTTCGCTCCAAAGAACTAGGAATGTATTGGACAATGCCGTCGGGCTTGGCTTGGCAAGATGCACCTATAGAAACGCAGGCTTTGCTTATAGAAACATTCGAGCTTTTAGGCGCGCCGGAATCGGATATCGAAGATATGCGCTATTGGCTGATTCGCAACAAGCAAACTCATGATTGGCGCACTACAAAGGCGACGGCCGAGGCCTGCTATGCGTTACTTTTGCGCGGGAAAAATCAGCCGGAAAACAGAAATGAAGTTACGGCTGTCGTCGGCGGCAAGCGCATCGTACCCGAAAGCCGCGAAGCCGGAACAGGCTATTATTCCGTATCTTGGTCGGGCTCGGAAATTACTCCCGCAATGGCAACCATTGAACTTACGGGCAAAGGCGACGGCGTGTCTTATGGCGGGCTGTATTGGCAATACAACGAAAATATAAAGAGCGTTCGCGAGCAAAAATCGGCTATTTCCGTCGAAAGAACCACAATTATCAAGCAACCGCGAACAAACAACAAAGCTTATGTGGGATCTCGTGCTACGATTCGCCTTGTGATTCGCACCGACCGCGATATGGAATACGTTCACATCAAAGATATGCGTCCTACCTGTTTTGAGCCGGTAATTCAAACTTCCGGTTATGAATGGCTGGGCAATACGGGTTATTATCGCTCGCCGGCGGACGCTTCCACAAACTTTTTTGCGGAATGGTTGCCTCGTGGAACAACTGTTATTGAATATGACGTATTCGCCGCCTACGAAGGTTCTTTTGCAGACGGAATAGCCGCAGTTCAATCACTTTACGCGCCTGAATTTACCGCTCATTCTCGCGGCGGAACAATACGCATAGAAAAGTAAACAAATCGAAAAGTTTTAATAATCCATGATTGTTTTTCGGTTGCTTTATGCTGCGGCTATGTCTTTGCTTGAGACGGTCGCACCGCTGTTTTCGTCAAAACTTCGGCAGCGTCAGAATGAGTGGCGCGATACGGTTCGCAAAGCCGGGCTGATTGTAGAAAGGCAAAATGCGCCCGTTGCTTGGTTTCATGCCGCCTCCGCAGGCGAATTCGAGCAGGCAAAGCCGGTAATAGAGTATTTGGCAAATAGCGGCGTACCGCTTACGATTATAGCATCTTTCTTCTCGCCTTCCGGATTCGAGGCGCATCGGACGTATCCATTCATAAATGCGGCGGTTTATCTTCCGTTGGACTCTTTCTTTTCGGTTCGTTTTTTTCTGCGGCGATTGCGTCCGTCCGTTGCCGTAATTATCCGTTATGAATTGTGGTTCGAGCTTTTCAGGCAAATTCGCAATGCCCGAATACCGCTTTTGCTTATTTCGGCTACATTTCCGTCGCGAAGGTTGCCAGCATGTATTTTCAAGGAAATACTACGTGCCGTTACGACTGTTTACTCGGCTAATGCGGATTCGGCCGATAAATTCCGCCCTCTAATATCGTCGTCTGCCAAATTGATTACGGCCGCCGACACTCGTTTTGACCGTATTTTTTCAATAGCCCGTGAAGCCGGTTTTTCGAGCAAAAACTTATTGCCCAACGATTTATTCGCTCCCGAAGATATTGTGATTGTGGCTGGAAGTTCGTGGCCGGAAGACGAAGAATTACTTGCGGCCGTACATCGCACAAATAAATTCTCTTCGATTAGATTTATCGTTGTGCCGCATGAAGTTACCCAATGTCATCTTGATTCCGCAGCAAAGCTTTTTCCGAATGCGATAAAACTCAGTGAATTATCAAGCGCGGATAAACGATGCGACATTATTGCGGATTGTTATGGTAAATTATTGATGCTTTATTGCTTTGCCGATATAGCATACATAGGCGGCGGCTTTGGCGCGGGCGTTCATAGCGTGGCGGAGCCTGCGGGCTACGGCATACCTTTGATATGCGGCCCGCGCATATATCGCGCGCCCGATGCCGTCGAATTGCATAGAAGAGGAGGCTTACGGGTAATTTCCGACAAAAACGGGTTAATTGAATCGCTCGACGCTCTTATTTCATCAAAAGAAAACAGGTTGGCAACCGGTGCAATTGCCCGACAATACATAGAGTCCGGCACCGGAACAAGTCGCATTATAGGCGAGGATATTTTGGCAAGAGTGCGCGAAGCAAAAACTTCTTAAATATCTTTTATGCAAAGTATTTGGAATGCTCTGTGCGGATTGTGTTGCACAAACGGCTGTGTAAGGAACGAAATTCTTGTACAAAGCGAATACGGCCGGAAGCGCGGATATGCCAGTTCGCCTCGCAACGGCTTCCAACCGTTCACTCCTATAATACGATAGCCATAGCCTTGCATTTCGTCAATTTCCCAACCGGATAGATGAATTTGATATTCATTCCCTCCGTATGCTCCCTGTGGCAGGAATCCGTTAGGCGTAAAGATAATGACTTTTTTTCGCGCTACGCGCTCCATATCGCGCATTAATTTCAAGCCGTCATTTTTTTCGAGATGTTCAATTACGTCGGAAGCCAGTACGCAGTCAAAAGAATTTGCCTCGAATCTGTCGGCAATTTCAAGTATGTTCAGCTCTGCATAATCCGAATGTATCCCCGCGGCACGGCTTTTTTCTATTGACGGTGCATAGCCGTCAACACCCATTGTACGCATCATTTTTCGTGAAAAAGCGCGAACCTGTGAGTTTGAGCCGCAACCTACATCGAGCAATGTTTGGCAAGACGGCAAAATTTCATGCGCCAGAAGTGTTTCATATTGGCGTTTAAATTTGCCGAATAAGATTTCGTCGAGGCGGCGAATCAATGACGACACAATCGTTCCTTTTTGTTTTGTATAGGGTAATTATAGGAAACGGCGGCAAATTTTGTATTTGCCGCCATTTCCGTAAGTTCCAATTTGCAGGAATGTCAGATAATTTTATTCTTTGATAAATGTACGCAACCATCTTTGCTCACCTGCGCGAACAGAAATGATATAAGAGCCGGCCGCCAGATTTTCCAGCGATATTTGGCGCGAATATGCACCGGCTTGGGCTTCGTCGTCGAACGAGGCTATGATTTTACCGAGCGAATTAGTAATTACGATATGCGCCCGAACAGAAGCGTTCAGCCAAGCTTTTACCGTAATTTCATTGCCGGCCGGAACCGGATACAATGCAAATTCCGTAGCGGCAATATCTTCTTCAACTCCGGTAAGCGTTACCACTAATGTATTTGAGAATACGCGGCATCCGTTTTGGTCGGTAGTTTCTAATTTATAGATTTTTGTGCCTGTTATTTTCGGGAATATATAAAACGCTGCCGTTGCACCGGCGATAGGTTTATTATCAACATACCACTGATATTTTACGGCCGGAACAAGTGCTACCAACGAATCGCCGGAGCGAGTTATGGCGGCCGGAGTAGGCGCAGGATGCACACGAATAACCACAGTATCATGTGCATAGCAACCGTTTCTGTCGGTAACTTTAACCACGTATGTTATTGTCTGCACAGGTTTGGCTATCGGATTCGGTATATGCGGGTCGTTTAGGAAGCCGGCCGGCGACCATTCGTATTGAAAATTGGGTGTTCCGCCCGTTGCTTTAGCAGACAGGTAGGCGGTATCGCCCGGGCATAAGGAAACATCTTCGCCCGCACCGATCATCACCTTCGGCAACACGGTAACGGTTACTGTATCGCGACTCAAGCAGGAATTATTATCCAAAGCGGTAACAATATATGTTGTTGTGGAATCGGGATTTGCAAACGGTGTCGGGATATTTGCGGCACTAAGTCCGGTTGTGGGTGTCCAAGAATACGTAACCGCCCCTACGGCACCCGTCGCCGGCTTGCCAATTGCCGTTCCGGAACCTTCGCAAATGCTTACATTACCTCCTCCTATTGCTTGAATTGTACAGACCAAACCAGTTCGGAAGTCGGCTTCCGTCGGGGAGTTATAGCCGATTGCATACCAGCGCGAATAGCGTTGTACCGCGCCTTTATTCAGACGATTGGCTAAGCGGCCGCGCCATTTGTAGGCTATATTGCTGTTGAGTCCGCCGGCGCGTTGCGTCAGTTGCGAGCCGGCAATGCCTATATCCGTCCAAGTGCCGGCCGAAACCAATCCGCTTCCGTTGAACGGCATTGAAACCGATTTTGCTTCAAATTCCGCTTTTACATCGCCGCGCCCCGCTATCGAGCGTCCCCAAAGGCTCAGGTCGGCACTTAAATTATTTTGCGAGCGCAGTACGGGAACAATCGGCGTTGTGGAGCCGGGGCGCCATTGGCGCGGTGTTACACGCTTTCCGGCTGCATTATTTCCGTAGAATATCGAAACAGAACCACGGTCGGTCAGGCTTGCGTCAAAGCCGCGTGCGCCTACGGCAATGTCGGGATAGCCGTCGCCATTGATATCGCCTAATCCGGCTACGCTACCGCCTGCATAAGCATAGTTTTGTCCGAGTTCCATTGTCCAAACGGGTTTTTTGGTAAGGCTTGTGTCGCTACCGAAATAAACAACCGCACGGCCTTCGTCAACGCTGCCGTTGTCGTACATATCCGCGCCTATGATTACATCACCGTAGCCGTCGCCGTTAAGATCCCCAGCGGCGGATACCGATGTTCCAAATCCGCCCGCTATTTGTCCGCCGTCGGCATGCCATGAAGGTGCGGCGGCAAGTCCGCCGGTCGTACCGTTGTAAAGCCATACGCGGCCTTCATTAACAACGGTGCTGTCGTACCAAAGCGACGTTATCAGTGCGTCGGAATAACCGTCTCCGTTAACGTCGCCGGCATTGGCTACCGTATAGCCGAACAGTCCTCCGTTTTGCTTGCCGGATATTACTGCGGCCGGATTGGCCGAAAGTCCGCCTGTAGCACCAAGGTACATATATGCGCGTCCGTTTTTATCGAGCGGACGGTCGGTGTAATACGGTGCGCCTATGATTACGTCGTTAATGCCGTCACGATTTACGTCGCCGGCCGCGGATATGCTTGCACCGAAGTTTGCGCCAATTTGGCCGCCTGTTTTTATCCACGGTTCTGTAGTCGTAATTCCCAACGAAGAGCCGTAATACACAACAACTTTGCCTTCATTGGCAAATTGTCCGCTGTATTTGCTTGCGCCGGCCGCTATATCCGAATAGCCGTCGTTATTTGCATCGCCAACGCCGGCTACCGCCATACCGATTTGTTCTTGATTTTGTTCGCCGTCTATAATTTGCGCCGGGACAGTATTTATGCCGGCAGCAGAGCCTTGGAATACATATACGCGCCCTTGGTCATAATTAAGCCCGACTTTAACATCGTATCCGGGCGCACCTACTACGATATCCGCAAAGCCGTCGTTATTTACATCGCCGGCCGAGGCTGCCGACCAGCCGAAATATGCCTTTTCCTGATTAGTCGGCGACAATGCCGTAGGATTCGATGTACCGAAACCGTTTCCGTTGCCATAATAGACCCAAACTCGGCCATCGTTAAATACCGAGCTGTTGTAATATGGAGAACTAACGATAATGTCAGCATAGCCGTCGCCGTTTACATCGCCGGCCGGTGATACAACTACACCGAATTGGCCGTATTCCGTAGGACCGGCCAGAGTTTCCGTAGGGGTCGAAGAAAGCCCGTTGTAATGTCCGGCATATACATATACGCGCCCTTCGTCGGTATTGCCGTTATCGTATTTGGGTGCGCCTACGCCTATATCGCTATAGCCGTCGCCGTTGATGTCTCCAAGATTTGCTACGCTTGTGCCGTATGCGGCATCTGTTTGGTCGCTTTCGGCAGTAAAGCTGCTATTAACCGACGGGCCGGACGAAGTTCCGAGATAGATGAATATTCCGCCTTCATTGAGTTGCCCGTTTGTATATTGCGGCGCACCAACTGTAATATCTGCATAGCCGTCGCCGTTGATATCGCCGCCGCCGGCCACCGATGTACCGAAATGCGCATTGGCTTGATTCAGCTCGGCTATCCATACGTTTGACGATTGCATACCGTTTGTACCGCCGTAATACACAACTACGCGCCCTTCGTCGGTTTGGCCGTTATCGAAGAAAGGTGCTCCTACGATAATATCTGCATAGCCGTCGCCGTTGATATCGCCTGCGGAGGCTACGCTTGCGCCGTATTTAGCGTCGTCTTGGTCGGTTGCTTCCTGCCAGTTGGGCGTTAATTGCGGCCAAGTTGAACGTCCGTAATAAGCGAAGATTGTTCCTTCGGCAGCCGCATCTGCATCGTTATTGTAAGTGGGAGCACCTATAATAATATCGCTGAATCCGTCGCCGTTCACGTCATTGGCATTTGCAATGCTTGCACCGAAATTTGAGAATGCACGATTGCCTTCGCCTGTCCAAGCGGCCGTCGCACGAAGTCCGTTCGCCGAACCGCCGTATAGGAACACTTGTCCTTCGTCTGTTTGCCCGTTATCGTAAAGCGGCGCACCTACAGCCACATCGCTGAAGCCGTCGTTATTTACATCGCCTGCGCAGGCTGTTGCCGTTCCGAAACGCGCTTCGCTTTGATTACTCTCCATAACTTGCGCCGGAATATCGCCGATACCTGCCGGACCGCCATGGAATATCCAAACACGTCCTTCATTTACTTCAATGCTGTCCCAAAGGGGTGCGGCTATGATTATATCGCTGTAATTATCGCCGTTTACATCGCCGGCAGCAGATACCGACGCACCGAGTTGTGCATTTGCCTGATTAGACTCGAAGCCCCAAGACGATGGACTGAAAACACCGTTTGCGCTGCCATAATACAAAAATGCTTTCCCTTCGCCCGGTATTCCGCCGTCGAAGCCCGGCGCACCTATAAGCAAGTCGCTGAATCCGTCGCCGTTTACATCGCCGGCCGAGGCAACGCTGAATCCGAAATTGGAATTGTCTTTGTTCGGCTCGAGAACTGCCATTGCCGAGCCTATACCGCTTCCCGAACCATAGTAGACCGATATGCGGCCTTCATCAATAGTTCCGTTGTCGTAATACGGTGCGCCTGCGGCAAAATCGGAGAAACTGTCGTGATTTATATCGCCGATACTTGCCACGCTTGTTCCGTATTGGACATTTACTTGATTGCCTTCGCCTATCCAATTGGGGAAAGGAACTACTCCGCCTGTACTGCCAAGATAAATATAAGCACGACCTTCGTCGGTTTCGCCAGCATCGTAAAGCGGTGCGCCTATGATAATATCGGCGTTACCGTCATTATTTACATCGCCGGCCGAGGCAACGCAATGGCCGTATCTTGCGTTAATTTGATTGCCTTCATCAGTCCATGCGGCCGTCGTATCCAATCCGCCGGAACGCCCGCGATATAAGAATGCGCGTCCTTCATTTGCCTCGCCATTGCTCCAAAACGGTGCGCCAACAAGTAATTCATCGTAGCCGTCGCCGCTTATATCACCGGCGGAAGCCACGCTATAGCCATATTGAGCGTCGTTCTGATTGCCTTCGCGTATCCAATTCGGGTTCAACGGCAAGCCGCCCGCAAAAATTCCATAATACACATATACTGTACCTTCGTTGGTTTGCCCGTTATCGAACAAAGGAATACCGACGGCAATATCGCTGCGTCCGTCGCGGTTAAAGTCGCCGCCGCCGGCAACTGTCAGTCCCATACGTGCATCAACTTGTTGGCTTTCTGCCGTCCATGGTGCAGTACCGGAAAGTGTGGAAGAACCATCGCCCCAATAAACGAACGCCATGCCTTCGTCGGTTTCGCCATTGTCATAATACGGTGCGCCGACTATAACATCGTCCAAGGCATCGGCATTGATGCGCCCGGCCGACGAAACGCTGTAACCAAAGCGAGCCCCCGCTTGATTACTCTCGCGCGTGGCCGCCGCAGATGCAGAAAGTCCTGACGCACTGCCGCGATAAACAAATACACGACCTTCGTCGGTTTCGCCGTTATCGTAATCGGGTGCGCCAATTACTACATCACCATAGGCATCGCCGTTAAGATTGCCTGCTTTCGCCACGCTAAATCCGAAATGTGCTCCCGCTTGATTGGATTCCAATATTCTATCGGGAGAATCTCCAAATCCCGAAACAGAACCGTGATAAACGAATACGGCTCCTTCGTCTGCCTCGCCGCCGTCGTAATACGGCACTCCGACCAACATATCGGAATAGGAATCATTATTTACATCGCCGGCCGATGAAACGCCGTAGCCGAGCATAGCACCTTCTTGCTCGGACTCGGCCGTCCAATTTGGAATAGTCGACAACGGGTCTATTGTTACCGGATATTTTGCGTTGCGGTCATCTACGGTAATCGTAATGCTGTTATGCGCCAATTGCATAGAAGCATCGAGCCGTGCACCGTCGGCATCCCACACTTTCAAATCTTTATATTCCAATACCGGAGTTGTACCGTTGCGGAACAATACCGAGTTACCGTTATCTGTTATTTCGGATGCGAAAGGTGATTCTACCATAAGCCGCACCGCAAGAGGGCTGTTGCCTTCGGGGCGACTGTTCACGATAAAATTCTGACGCATACCTTCGGACGTATTCACATACTCTATGCTGAAAGCCGGAAATTCGGTTTTCAGAGTATTATCTTTTTCTTTAAGTTTCGGCGTGCCGTCAGCTGTGAGCGGCATACCGCCTTTTTCTATGGATTTCAGGCGCAAAGTAGTTTTCCAGCCATTATCTTCTGTGCGCGGCGTTAGGGTAAAGCCGTCTTTGTGATATGTAACGCGAAGATTCTGCGCACGATTAGGGCTTTGATAGGCATTTGCCGATTCTTGGTAGCGAATATGATATTCCGACGCGGCAATTTCGCGCTGAATATCTGCAAGCCAAGCGTTTTGCTTATTAGGTGTTTCCGAAACCGGCAACACGCTATTCTCGGACGGCTTGTCGCAAGTCTTTCCGCAGAAAGAACTGCCATACCATCCGGCCAAGGCCGCCGCGCAAATTGCGATTGCAATATGCCAAAACTTTTTCATGGAATTCCTGTCGTTAAATGTGAAAAATATAGTGTTACTTCAGAATATCACAATATCTTGATTGTAAAGATGCAAAATCTGAACTTATCAACAAAGCAATAATCGTTCCATTACTTCGGTGTTTCAACGAGAAACTTTGTACCTGCTTATGCAAATTTACGCCAACTCTGCCGTAAAATCGCATATTTTTGCAGTTTAGTTATAATTGTCCATATTTTCCGCAATTTATTTAAGCATAATCTGCCGTATATTCATATATATAAAATCGCTCGAATTTATTTCAGTATTTCGCCTGTTTCGGCACTCCAAAAGAGCAAATCCATCTCGTCAATCGTTATTCCCGCGCTATCGCAAAATTCCAACCAGCGACGCTCGACCTCTTCGTAATACCGGCGCGAACCCATCTTTTCCGCTTCTACTTCAATGCCGCAATAATTCAAATGTTTGATAATATGACGGTCTATAATTGCAAGCCCGCGCCTGCCTATATTGCGCAGAAAATGCGAGGCTTCCTTCATACCTAAACCTTTAACATTCGCCGTCAGCCAATCGCGCTCCCGCTTTGGAGTTGCTCCTTCACTCAACAAGTTGCGAATAGCGTTAATTTGGTCTTTTGCGGCCGACAATCGTCGCGCTTTCGTATTGTGAAAACGTATGTAATTATTTGGCGATGCAAGTATTTCCGTCGGGTCAAAACTATTTTCTGCAAATCTGCGCTTTTGCAGTATTTTAACCACGACATCGGCGGCACGTGCTTTAGATTGCGGTGTAAGCAAGCAATAACACAATTCGTAGAAATACTCATCTTCCGGTATGCGGGCAAATTCGTCAAGTCTGGTATTTATGGCCTCACGCAATTCTTCAAATCGGCGGCGCATTGCTTCGGACAAGGCAGATCGTATAATATCTTTGTTCATATTATGTATCCGGCAAAATTGAAACTCTTTACAAAAGTTTATGCAAAATATATCGTATTTTTTCTATTTGGCAGATATTGCGCTTATATGTATTTTTGCGTTATGGTTTTGTTATCATTCTTCAAATTTTTCAGAGGTCAGTATGAAATTAGCAGTAGCATTTGCTATCTTAGTCGTCGCGGCGGCAATGACTTTCCAAAACGCATCGGCGCAAAGCCCCAACCGTATGTTCGGCATTGGCGTTAATACGCGCGGTTCAGCCGAATTGTGCTACGCTGTCAGTCCGGCTATTCATATCGGAACATCACTCGGAATTGACTTGTCAAGCGTAAGCTATAAAGGCGGCGATTCCAAAACTGCAAACTCTATATTCTTTGGCCCGTATGGACGTTTCATTCTGCAAGGAACCAAAAGCTTTAAACCGTATTTAAGCGGTCAACTTGGCATTCAAAGCGGCGGCGGCGACACTAAAACCGGACTCGATATCGGCGGCGGCGGTCTTTATTTTCCGGAAAATAACGTAGCGCTTTTCGGGCAAGTTAGCGTAGTCAATTTAGGTTTCGGCGACCTTAGCACAAGCGATATCGGTATTCATTCAGGGCATCTGGGAATACTCTGGTTTTTCAACTGAAATAATCTCCCTTTGCATATACCGAACGCCGGCGCATAAGTTTTGCGTCGGCGTTTGATTTTTATATCCAGAACAAACCGTATTATGCCCGCCCTTGAAACAATTACAGTAATACGCACCGATCGTTTGGGCGATATGGTATTGACATTGCCGTTATTGGGCGTTTTACGCCGTACATTTCCCGAAGTTCAAATCTCATTAATTGCGCGTTCTTATGTAGCAGATTTACTCTATAATTGCCCTGTTATTGATTCTGTAGTCTACTCGGATAAACTTTCGGGCGGAACAAGCGAAGCATTGACTAAGTTGCGTCCAGATATGGTGTTTTTTCCTCGTCCGCGTTTTGGCGAAGCATTGTCGGCATTTATACAAAGTGTTCCTATTCGTGTAGGCTCGCGCTATCGTTGGTACTCATCTCTGTTTACGGATAAAATTCCCGAACATCGCTCCGACGCTTTGCACCATGAAGCCGAGTACAATGTTCGTATGGCGCATTTTATGCTCGAGCGACGTTTTCCCGACCGCTTTTCTACTGATATTTTTACACCTGAACTCATTCGGCCTATAATTCAGCCTCAATCTGCCGAATCCGTAAAAATCTTACTTGAACAAAACGGTATAAACATAGGACTACCGTTTGCAGTAATACATCCGGGAAGTGGCGGGTCGGCACGAGATTGGCCGGCTGAAAACTTTGCTGAACTTGCCGCATTTCTTACAACCGAAATAAAAATTCCAATAATAATTACGGGCATTGCCGCCGAAAGTAATCTTTGTGAATTTGTTAAGTCGAATGCACCTTCTACTATAAATCTTTGCGGTGCCTTATCATTAGCCGAAATGACAGCATTGCTCGATATGGCAGCTTTGATGATAGCCGGTTCAACCGGAACTCTGCATATAGCCGCAGCACTCGGCACCCCCGTAATTGGGTTATATCCAAATACACCGTCAATAAGTGCGCACCGTTGGGGACCGCTTTCTCATAATTCGATTGTTATTTCTCCGCCACAAGGCGACGATATGTCACTCATCGGCGTTGAACAAGTTGCCGAAGCAGCACAAACAAGCCTTTCAAATGCCTGAATTTGTCAAAAACCGATTATTTCACGGCTTGCCAAACCTCATTATCAATTAACCGCGCCGCACCTAATCGTGCTGCAATCAGAAATACAATAGGTTCAGTTTCCTCAAAAACTTCTGGTTCTTCCAATGTATCGGCTTGGGCAGCGCACGCATAATCTATTTGCAATTCGCCAACCGTTCGCAGCACTTCCAGCATAGAAAAGTTAATTTCCTGCCGCCTTATTTCACCCGACTGCACAAGTAATGAGGCTGTTTGTAAAGCACGATGCAAAACGCTTGCTTTGCCGCGCTCTTCCGGCGCAAGATATACGTTTCGTGAACTCATGGCCAGCCCGTCGGCTTCGCGTAAAGTAGGGCAAACGATGATATTTACACCGAGATTTAAATCTGCGGTCATTCGGCGGATTACCAGAGTTTGTTGATAGTCTTTTTGTCCGAAATAAGCCTCGTGCGGCCTTACGGCACCGAATAGTTTAGCTACAATGGTTGCAACGCCGTCGAAATGACCTCGCCTGAATGCACCTTCGAATTTATCCGAAATGCCGCGCACCGTTATTACCGTAGAGAATGTTTCGGTATACATTTCCCCGTTTTCCGGTGCGAACAGAGCATCGCTGCCTGCCTCTTCGGCTATGGTGCAATCTCGTACAAAATCTCTTGGATAGCGCGAAAAATCTTCATTTGCACCAAATTGTAATTTATTTACGAATAAAGTGGTTACTGCAATATCCGCATTTTTGCGTGCCTGCTGAATAAGCGAAGCATGCCCTTCGTGCAGATAGCCCATCGTAGGTATGACTGCCACGCGGCGGCCTGCTTTTCGATGCTCTTCCGAATATTGTTGCATTTCGGCAACGGTGCGGATTATGCGCATATTTTTTTTATTTTATTGTTATGATTTTACCGAAAATACGGCGTAATGTACGGCACAAGCTACATATTGATACGTACTTGTTTTCGCCCTACTTTACGGACTTGCGCGATATGTCGCTTTGCAAACAAAAGCAGTGCCATTTATGTATAATAAATTTTGCAATCTTCCGATTTTCGGCTGATCGTCCATTGAAAGTAAGAGAGTATTCGTCAATAAGGTTTGCAAAAATCGAAAAATACAGTTAAAGTCAGATATTCCGCATTTTTATGCCCGTATTCCGCAAGCTGCTTCACGATGAATTGCTTAGGCAAAGGCTTTCACCCGAAACTGCTTTGACCGTAGAACGACATCCGTTTTCCATATTGCTCGACAATACGCGAAGTGCGTACAATGTAGGCTCTATATTTCGCAGTTGCGATGCCGCGCTTGTACAAGAGATTATTTTGACAGGCTACACTCCGCCGCCTACTCATAAAGAAGTAAAGAAAACCGCGCTCGGTGCCACAGAGACCGTTCCATGGCAACACTTTCCCAATTCAGTTGAAGCGGCTGATTACCTCGAAAACACGGGCAGGCGAATTATTGCCGTCGAATTGACCGATTTTGCGCGTCCGTACGGTTCGCTTACCCGTGCCGATTTTCCATGCTGTTTTATACTGGGAAATGAACTCACCGGAATCAGTCCCGAATTGTTGCACCGCGCTCATGATGCCATTGAAATTCCTATGTTCGGCGTAAAACATTCGCTGAATGTGGCTGTGGCGGCCGGTATTGTTCTGTTCGAGGCGGTCAGAAAATGGAGAGCATTTTCTTCGGATTCAATCTAAAAGTCAAGTTAAATCGGGAAGTTTTACTTAGCGACGAGAACGAATTGTATTTAGTAAAGAAACCTATATTTTCAGTGAATTTTTAATCGTTATATGATTGACAAGAAGACGTATTTTTCTGTTTCTTTTCAGTAGCCTACGTTTTCATTCAATCAATATCGCCTTATTTTTGCCGAATAATTGGTACAAAAATCCATAAAAAGTCATCTAGAAAACGGAAGCAATCAAATGATTCTCGGCAAAAAAGTGGCGGTAGTTTTGCCCGCCTATAACGCCTCGCGCACACTTGAGCGAACTTATCGCGAAATACCTCTTGACCTTGTTGACGAGGTGATACTTGTAGACGATGCAAGCCGCGACGACACCGCGCAAGTGGCTAAACGCTTGGGAATTGCGAACATAGTGGTTCATTCGGCCAATCTTGGCTACGGCGGCAATCAAAAGACGTGTTATCGCAAGGCACTCGAACTTGGTGCGGACATAGTAATAATGCTTCACCCCGATTATCAATACACGCCCAAACTTTTACCCGCTATGGCAAATGTATTGGCATCGGATATTTACGATGTATGTCTTGGCTCCAGAATATTGGGCAACGGTGCTTTACACGGCGGAATGCCGATTTATAAATATGCGGCGAATCGTATATTGACGCTGTTGCAGAATCTGTTGTCGGGAGAAAAGTTGTCGGAATATCACACGGGTTATCGTGCTTTTACCCGCGCAGCACTTGAGGCTTTGCCGCTCAATAAAAATTCAAACGACTTTATTTTCGACAATCAAATGCTGGCGCAGTTAATTTGGGGAAATTACAGAATAGCCGAAATTACTTGTCCTACCAAATATTTCAAAGAGGCTTCGTCCATTAATTTCCGCCGCAGTGTTCGCTATGGTCTGGGAGTGCTTGCAATTTCGCTGCGGCATTTCTTTCATCGAATTGGAATAGTTAGATTTAAGTTGTTTGAAGGTGTAGAACGACGGACCGCAAAACATCAATAAAAAAAGCCGAAATTTCTTCCGGCTTTTTTATCAAAAAAAATCAGAATTTCTGCTTTTCGATGAAAACGCCTTTATCTATTTTCATAAAAAAGTCTTGATAAAACTTTAAGTCGTCAATAGAATAGACTTCCATCGGATTTCCGCGGTCGTCCAGGACTTTCGCCTGAAAACTTGCGCGGACTCGAGTTTGACGGTTTCCAAATTCGCTGACGTTCAGCGTCGCCTCGATTTGCTTGAATTTCTCGTATCTAAAATCGCGTTGCGGCGATTGCTGCGTTTGTCCGCGTCCGGCGGCCGCGCGGAACAGCGACGACCAGAAATCATCGTTATCTGCGCTTGTTTTGCGCCCCGCGCCTCCCAAGTCTATTTCTTTCGCAGCGGAAATCAATCCTAATTCGAACACAGCGTTTTTAATCGTAAAACCATCGTCCTGCAAGGTATTAAGCGCAGCTTTCATCACAAGTTTCACGTCGTTGGTATCGTATTCTCTCGTTTGCGATTGCCGAGTTTGCAGTTGCGATTGCGGCACAGGCGGCAGTTTCGGCCGGCTGATAATCGTACAGCCTACCGAAAGAACCACAAGCAACAACGGCAGCAGAGTCTTTCCCATAAAATATTTGTTCATTGCGTATTCCTTTTGCGGCGAAATATTCCCAAAAACAGAAACGATATTTAGAATTTGCTTGCGTGATAGGTAAACGACTCGACTTTGCCGGCAGTATCGTATTTAATTACGACAGTCAGCGTGCGTTGAGTTACACTTGCCGCGCCGGATTGCTGCGACATTCCGCCCAAAATCAAAAAAATAGCGCTTTGACTTTGCGAATAAGATGCTTCGGTAGCTATTTTATCGTACACCCACGTTTCTTTATCGTCCGAGTCTTTCGTTACTATATTCGGCGAGCCGAGTGCTTCGGCCACTTCTGCGCCCGACATTCCCTTGCGAATTTCGCGCTGCACTATTCCCACAGTCATTTCGCGTTCCCGCGTGGAACCGAGTTCGCTGCGATGTTCGGCCGCCGTTTTGCAACCGTAACCGAGCGGCAACAGAAGTAAAGCCGCGAGTGCATAGATGATTGTTTTTTTCATGATTTTTCTCCCAACATATTGTTTGTACTATTACTTATGATTATTTTATCAATTAAAAACGCCAGATAACTCCGGCGCGAAAATAAAACATATCTGTTTTAGAACGTATTTCATTCATAATTACCCTATCTTGTACATCGTCGTAATTTGCCACCATATAATTAACCGTTCCGCCCAGAATATAGCGGGCATTCACAGCCAGATGCAACGAGCGATTAACATTCGGCAATTCAATAAAATCCACAAGGCGAATATTTAATCCTGCACCAAAGCCATAATTCCACGCCGCACTGACTTCGCTGTTAGTCGAATTGGAGCCGAAATTTGTTTTGAATGTATTGGAAGCCGTAAGAACGGTTATTCCCGCCAATACTTCGGCGTAAGGCTCGAATATTCGGACGACATCGGGCTGAAACCGAAAAAAAACGAGAATTGGAAACATTGTGTTCGAGGCATTAACAGTATCGCGAAAGGTGCGTCCGTAAGAGCCGTAGTAATTAAAAGTTTTTTCTTTGCTTCCGTTGAACAATACGTCGACGCTAAGTCCGGCGGCTACGGGGGCCGGGTCAAAATGATAACCGCCTTCTATTGCGAAACCGAGTACCGGCCCCGTTTTTCCTACTCCTTCGAGAGCACGGCGAAAGTCGCCCTGCGGACGTGTAAACGAAAGGTTAATGCCGAAAAAGCCGTTTTGAGGTTGCGCTTTAATGCGTTTAACGAGTTCCGCCTCCGACTCGCTTGTTTGCTGCGCCGCTACCGGTAAAACTGCGGCAAGAGCCAAAACCGCATTTGTAAACAATAATCGTAATCTGAAAAACAACATAATCATTACCAAGAAGTTACAGAATTCGGGTTAATTAGCTGAAACGTAATTATCTGCGACAAAATTCTCAAGATTTTTACGGAATTATTGCCTTTGCAGGTTTTATCCGGCTTTTGCGTTACGCCAAAAGATACATATTTGTTGCAATTGGTTACTTAGGCATTAAAATTTCACAAGATAAATTTATGTTTTTTCTCTTAACTATTGCGATACAAAATTAAGCTTGAATAACTTTATCATCTTCAACTTCTTGACAATTATTGACGTTGCCGATTTCATGACCGTGAACGGAACTACCGATATTTTTGCCTTGCCTTTTTCCGATATGCCGGATTAAAGCGGACTGTGGCAGAAAAAAAAGACTGCTCTAATATAAAAAAGCGAAATTCCAATAATGAAATTTCGCTTAATGACGATTCTCTGAAAGTAAGCAACTTACATTTGTGCTACGCGAATCCGATTGTCGAGGCGATGCAACTGATTTTTCAATTCATCGCGCAAGCTCAGAATTTGTTCGCGCTCAAGTTGCTCGGCAAGTGCGGCGCGTTCTTTCCGCAACCGTTCCAAGTCAATTTCCGACGCTTCTTCGGCCGTTTCGACTGCTACGGAAATTACATTGCGAAGAACTTCTGCAAAACCTCCGTCGGTAGCGTAGCAGGTTTCGCTTCCATCGTTATTCAGCACTTTAATAACGCCTAAGTCAAGAGCCGAAACAATCGGTGCGTGATTAAAAAGCACTTGAAACGCACCTTTTACGCCCGGCAAGGTTACAGCATCCGCCACACCTGAATATACCACACGGCGCGGCGTTACAATATCTACTGTTAATGTGTGTTCCGACATTGTTGCTAACGGATTACTTGTTTGACTGTTTAAATTGATCTACCACTTCATCGAGCGTACCTTTGTAGCTGAACATACCTTCGGGTATATGGTCTACATCGCCGTCGAGTATGGCGCGGAAGCCCGCGATTGTATCTTCGATTTTAACGTATTTTCCGGCATAGCCCGTAAATTGCTCGGCAACGTAGAATGGCTGCGAGAAAAACTTCTGTACTTTACGTGCGCGATAAACGGTTAATTTATCGTCTTCCGAAAGTTCGTCCATTCCCAAAATATTGATAATGTCTTGCAAGTCTTTGTATGATTGCAACACTTTTTTGACGCGCATTGCGGTTTGATAATGGTCTGAACCGATAATAAGCGGGTCAAGAATCCGCGACGTTGAATCCAACGGGTCAACGGCCGGGTATATACCCATTTCCGAAATTTGGCGCGATAAAACGGTAGTAGCGTCAAGGTGCGTAAATGTATTCGCGGGTGCCGGGTCAGTCAAGTCGTCCGCCGGAACATACACGGCTTGAACGGACGTAATAGAGCCTTTGGTTGTCGAGGCGATGCGCTCCTGCAATGCGCCCATTTCCGTTGCCAATGTAGGCTGATAACCTACGGCGGAAGGCATACGTCCCAACAAAGCCGATACTTCCGAGCCGGCCTGCGTAAAGCGGAAAATATTATCCACGAACAGAAGAACGTCGCGCCCTTCTTCATCGCGGAAATATTCGGCCATTGTCAATGCCGTCAGTGCAACGCGGGCGCGGGCTCCGGGCGGTTCGTTCATTTGTCCGAACACAAGTGCGGTTTTGTTAATAACGCCCGATTCGGTCATTTCCAAATACAAGTCGTTTCCTTCGCGGGTACGCTCGCCTACGCCGGCAAAAATCGAATATCCGCCGTGCTGTTTGGCGATATTATGTATAAGCTCTTGAATAATAACGGTTTTTCCTACGCCTGCACCGCCGAAAAGCCCTGTTTTGCCGCCTTTCGTGAATGGTTCTACGAGGTCTATAACTTTAATACCCGTTTCGAACATTTCTTTTTTGGTGGTCAGCGAAGAAAATTCCGGCGACGGGCGATGAATAGGATATCTGGTTTTTGCATTAATCGGCTCCCTATTGTCAATAGCCTCGCCAATAACGTTAATAAGTCGCCCTAAAACTTCAGGGCCGACGGGAACAGAAATCGGCATTCCAGTATCAACCGCTTTCATTCCGCGCACCAAGCCATCTGTGGAATCCATTGCAACAGTACGAACACGGTCTTCGCCCAAGTGCTGCTGCACTTCGCATATCAATGTTTCGGGCTTGCCGGTTAACGGCGACATGCGGTTGATTTTCAGAGCATTGAGAACAGGCGGAATCGAGCCCTCGGCAAATTCGACATCCACCACAGGGCCTATGACTTGGACGATGCTGCCTTCATACATAATAAAGAACCTCGTTTTAGGTATAAAAAGATATATTTTTACATTGAATTGCGCAAAATTACGAAAAAGACGGGTTGTAACTGCGCTTGCCGCTGTGCAACTCGTTAAAATACTTGTGTTGCCTGCCGTTTTTTCAAAAAAATTTATCCCGTATTCTCAGTACCGAAAGGTAATTTAGGGTATGCCATAATCACTTCTTCACGCTCCATAATCACCGCGCCGGGATTTGCGCCTTTGGGCTTACGAACGTATTTCTTTTGTGCATAAGCAACCGGTGCATATCCGCCGCTACGCTGCTGCGAGTAATACAATGCTATTGCTGCGGTCTGCTCTATTATACGTTTAGGAGGTTTGGATTTTGAATCACTGCATCGCAATACAACATGCGAACCGCCAACTCCTCGCGCATGAAACCAATAATCATTGGGCTTGGCAAAGCGCATTGTAAGCTCATCGTTGTTTGTCGCGTTTTTTCCTACATATACCGTAAATCCTTCTTCCAAATCAAACTTACGGTATTTCGACTGCTCTGGCGCAGTATGTGCTGCACTGTCTTCGAGATATTTTCTTTCCATTATTTCAAAAATTTCACTTATTGGATTGGTTTCTATTTTTTTTAAGTCGCTTTCTATTTCGGCTATATTTCTATAGAACTCGGGCAATCGCTTGCGCCTAAGTTCTGTTCGCTTTGCGGCATCGCGCGCTTTGCCGAACATAATCGCGGCATTTTCGGCAATAGTATATCGGGAATCAAGAGGAATTATTATTTGTTCGCCGCCCCAATCATCGAGCATAATAGAATTGCCCGAACGCTCGCTTACGTTCGGCTGTGCCAGCAGAATCTCCGCCCATTCACGCCGCGACTGCGCTCTCCCGTCTGAAATTGCATCATTTGCAGCCATTTCAGCGGCACGTTTCAGCTTTTGCAATTTTTTTGTCAACGTTCTTTCCAATCGCGCATGAAGTTCGGCGCCGCGTCTTTCGCGCCGGCGCAGCCCGATTGTTTTGCGCACGCCCTCGCCCGCCGAAACGCCGCGCCAAATCGTTACGGGAAATTCGGCAAGCGGAATTAGCGAGAAAAGTACGGCGGAGTGTTCATTTTTTTGCAGAATATAGCATAATGGCGACTCCTTGCACTCTTCGCGCAGTTGCAAAGCGCAATTTTCAAGAATATCCTTTTCGCTGTCCGATAACGAACCCAATGGCGCGTAGGCTGAAATATCTGCACGCCGGCACGCTTCGCGGGCATAATATTCGCCAAGCAACAAATCGGATTTTGCCAATGCACGAAATATTTCCGTTTCGGGCAGAAATTCTCTGAAATAAGTAAGTTGTTTCGACGCGGACTTCTCTTGATTTCCGCTGAAACTTCCGATAGTTTCTCCGTTCCTGTCTATTAGCACAACATCGCTTTTCGCACCGCCGAAAATACGGGATTCCAACACAAAACCGCCGCCGAATCGCAAACGCAATATCCGGTCCGTAGCGTCGAGTTCCGCATTAAGCAAACTCTGCCCCGTAAGTCCCCGAAAAAATGGTCTTACGTTTTTGCGGGCGGGCATATAGCCCGGACGAAACGCGACAGAGGAGAACACGAAGTCGGTATTAATTTCAAGGAATAATTCTTTGCGGCCGATTTGCAGAGCAAGCATAAGCGAACCGGATTCCTGCGAGAAACACCCGACGACGAATGCCCCTGTTTCCAAGGTAATTTCTCGGCAAATATGCGTAAGCGTAAAATGATGCCGTATCATAAATATATTTGATTTGTTCGGACGGATAAATACAAAAATACGGTAGTCTTTCGCTTTATTTTGCGTAATAATACGGCGGATACTGCGACTTTTCAGCAGACAAGCACAATAAATCCGGCACGTTTTCGTAAAAAAAGACCTTTCGTAAATACAATACATTTCAACTTTACCGACTATTCCAATGGGTAGAATTTTTGAGAAACGGAAACATAAAATGTTTGCCAGATTCGACCGTATGTCGAAAGCATTTACCAGAATCGGCAAGGAAATAGCCATTGCAGTGAAACTTGGCGGTTCCGACCCGGCAGGCAATCCGCGTTTGCGAACAGCTGTTCAAAACGCACGCGGTGCAAATATGCCCAAAGACCGCGTGGAAGCCGCCATCAAACGCGCATCATCGAAAGATTCCGAAAACTTTATCGAGATTGTGTACGAGGGCTACGGCCCCTACGGCGTTGCTATTATAGCCGAATGTGCAACAGACAATCCGACGCGCACCGTTGCCAATATCAGAAGTTGTTTCAACAAGTACAACGGTTCTTTAGCCACCAGCGGCGCACTTGAATTTCTGTTTCAGCGGCGCGGTGTATTCAAATTTCCGCTTGCCGGACAAAACCCCGAAGAACTTGAACTGACGCTTATCGAATGTGGCGCAGATGATATTGAAATGGACGAAGAAGAAGCAATTGCTTATTCGGAGTTCAGTAATTTTATCGCTATGCAAAAAAAACTTGAAGAGCGCGGCCTGTCGCCTACGGTAAGCGAGATTCAGCGTATTCCCGCAAATACGGTTTCTCTCACAGACGAGCAAAGCGAGGAATTAGCAAAACTCATAGACCGAATCGAAGAAGATGACGACGTGCAATCGGTTTATCATAATATAGCCTGATATTGTTTCTGATTAAAAAAAGCCCGTCCGAATATTTTCGGACGGGCTTTTTTTGCTTGCAATATCTTAATTGTATATTGTTGTTTTTACGCCTCGAATTCAACAGTCAAGTGCAACGGTATAGATAAATAAAAAGCAGGGTTAGGTGTAATAGAGCAATAACCCGACCAAAGATTATCACAAACCGTAGCATATAATGCCACGAAACTATAAGCACCTAACCCAAGAGCAAAGATACGAAATGCGGGCAATGTATTTGCAAGGTAAGTCGTATCGTAGTATAAGGGCAATGCTTGGAATATCTCCATCCGGCATAAGCGCAGAGAAATACGGCGTAACAGTGGTTCTTCTCGCGGCTGTACCCGTCCGAAGAAGGCACAACAGAAGGCAAAGCAACGTCGTAAGCGCGAAGGGAAAGCATTGAAATTCAGAGGCGAAACAAAGTATCGAGTCTGCTCTTTGTTACAAGAAGATTGGTGTCCGCAAAAGATATCGTTGTATCTGTAAAAAAAAATATCAAGGTTAGTCTGAATGTATTTATCGTCATGTATGGTTTGATGAAATTGCCGGTGGCTTTTTTATGGAAGCATTTTTAGTCTTTTTTGGTTTCTCTTTTGTAAATAAGTCTGCCGTATATTTCTCGTAAAGCTCAAACAGAAATACCATTCTGTTGGCTTCACTCGTAAATGGTTGTGGTCTATAAGCCAAGTCCACCGCTTTGTCTAATTCGTTGTGTGCTTTGATTAAAGCAGGTGGCATTGTCAAAGGGTCGTAAAGGTCGGCAAGTGAACTGTTAGGAAATTGTAGTCTTGCATCTAAAACCTTTTGTGCTGCTGTTTCTATGGCTTTTACTTGCTTCTCGTTTGGATTTTCAGGAAAAGGATAGTTGTTATAAACCAATTCATTTGAATAACGATAATCACTTTTTATACGTCCGCACATATTTTTAACCCAAGTCATATGAATAGCAGACATTAAAACACCAAAATGATAAAGTTTCGCTCCTTCAATGAATAAACAACTATCACTTGCAATTGAATTTTCGTCAAAGAAACCCATTGGTATATATTTTCTGTTCTCTGAGGAATGACGTGGTATTAAAACATAATCGCTCTTAGGTTGTCTGTCTTCACCAAACAATGTAGGAAAAGCTGCGAGTTTTTGAGTTGCTTGTCTTGTGCTTTCGGCTCTTAGTTTTCTTACATTTTCAACCCGTTCAGTTACAAGTTTAGCTTCTTTTAATTCTGTCGGATTTGCATTTTTCAGCCACAAACACCACCGCTTATGACCATTCAAAAATTCGTGAGCCGAAATAAGTGGTTTAAAGAACTTTTCTGACTTTGGTTCTTTGGCTAAAAATTCATTTTTTTCTTCATCTGTAAACAAGAAATTACCGCCATCATTGGGCATACTTCCAAATGATATTTCTGGAATATTGCAAATAGATTTTCTTCTCTTACCAACAAAAATATCCTTTGCATCAACTAAATACGGATTGATATTTTTTGCTTTTAGTTCGTGGGCTTCGCCTTTAATATCTTCATATTCAAAAATGCTTTTGTTTGGCGTGTCGAAGTTGGCGAAGCCAACTATTACACAATAAACTGCTGCATTTCCTTTGGCTTCGTTACTCCATTTAAAAGTTCGGTGAGCAAAATGAATTTTGATATTGTATTTGTTGAGCATTTGTCCCCAAAGAATACTTGTTTGCTCACCTTGAACAATTGAATTTGTAGAAACAAAAGCAACCTTAATTTTTGTGTCTTGAATGTATTTAGCTGCTTTGATATACCAACCTGTTACATAGTCTAAAACTCCGCTACCGTCTGCATTATCAAATTCCTTTACTATTTGGTCACGCTGACTTTGCTTCATTATTTTAGAACCAATGAAAGGCGGATTTCCAATGATAAATGAAAGTTCGTTTTTAGAAACAACATTTTCCCAATTGGTTTCTAATGCGTCTGCGTGAACAATGTTTGCCGATTTTTTTAAAGGTAATCGCACAAAGTATTGTCCAAACTCGCTGCTCACCAACATATTCATTTGGTGGTCAATGAGCCACATTGCAACTTCGGCAATTCGAGCAGGAAATTCTTCGTATTCAATACCGCTAAATTGGTCAACGTTTATCCAAAGAATTTGGCTAACGTCCAAAAATGTCTGTCCCGATTTGTTGAGTGCCTTTAATACTTCAAATTCTAACAATCGTAACTCTCGGTAAGTAATCACCAAAAAGTTTCCGCAACCGCAAGCAGGGTCAAGAAAATTGAGTGTGCTCAATTTTCTATGAAATTCGGGAAGTTTGTTTTTGTTGTCTTTTACGCTGTCAAATTCTTTCCAAAGTTCGTCAAGAAAAAGCGGTTTAATCAATTTTAAAATGTTGGTTTCGCTGGTGTAATGTGCTCCTAAGTTTCTGCGTTCTTTCGGGTTCATTACGCTTTGAAACATTGAGCCGAAAATGGCAGGCGAAATTTTGCTCCAATCAATATACGAACAGTCTAAAAGTGCTTGTCGCATTTTGCTGTCGAAACTTGCCGTAGGCAAGATTTCTTCAAACAGTTTTCCGTTTACATACGGAAAGTCGGCAAGTTGCTCGTCAAGATTTTTAAAACGATTTTCTTTTGGTGTGTTTAGCACCTGAAAGAGTTCTTGCAAACGAGCAGCTAAGTCGCTACCATCTTCGTTGGTACGCTGTTCAATAAAATCTTGAAACTGTTGTTTATTAAAAATGGTGGTGTCTTCGGCAAACAAGCAAAACAGAATTCGAACCAAGTAAACTTCTAACGGGTGTCCGGTGTAGCCAATTTCTTCCAGTCTGTCGTGAAGTTTACCCATTAACTCGGCTGCTTTTATGTTTGCCGGGTCTTGTTCTTTGTAAACTTTCTTTTGGTAGCCAAGTAAGTAACCGAAATGCTGAACGTTGTTTACAAGGTCGTTGAGTTTGAACTCAATAGTTTTGTTTTCTTCAAGGTCGTAAAGTCGGAAGTTTTCAAAGTCGGAAATAAGAATGTATTTCGGTAGTTCGTGTTCTTTAAGTCCGTGTAAATAGTCTTTGGCTTGTCCGTAGGCTTTATCAAGGTTTTTGCCCCGACTTTTCATTTCAATCAAAATCGTTCCTTTCCAAAGCAGGTCAATGTAACCGTCTTTGTCGTCCAATTTTTTTACTCTATGCTCAAAAGTCGAAACTCGTTTGCTTGTAATGCCAAACACATTAAAAAACTCAACCAAAAACGGTTTTGCGTCTGCTTCTTCGTTTGAAGTGTCAGCCCATTCTTTTGAGAATTTTAATGCTCGGTCTTTTATTTCGTTCCAACTTAAAGTCATTCTTTTTTCTGTTTGTTATCGGTCGTTTTCTTGTCGGTTGTGTCGTCTTTCGGCATGTGGGCCGGCATCTGGTTAACCGCCGCAGGCGATTGTACAACGTAAAACAAGAGGCATACATAAGGTAACGGAACGGCAGAGCGGCAGACCGCGCAGGGTGCTGAATGTCAAAACGCCAAGCGCCAAGTATTCTCAACCGTTTTTACACTCTGTTGCACTTGACTGTTGAATCCGCCTTTTCTAAAATTCCGGAAGTTTCAAGCCATGCGAGTGCTTCGTCGGCCAAGTAAAAAGAGCCTGTAATTAGTGTTGGTAAATCAGAATCGAGCGCGATACGGACTGCATCGGCTACGGAAGCGGTTGCAATTACTTCCGAAATTCCGGCAGTACGGGCACGTTCGGCAAGTTGGTCGGCGGGCAATGTGCGCATATAGTTCGGTGCTGTAGCTATCAACCGTGCAGAAAATTCTTTAAGTACGGCAAGCATTTCGCTTATATCTTTATCGGCCATAACACCGAACACGGTTTGCCAGCGCGTTTCGGCATAGCCACATTCGCTTAAAGTTCGCGCTAAATTGCGAATACAGGCCGGGTTATGTCCAACATCGAGAACAAGCGGCGGATTGCGGCGCATAAGTTCTATGCGTCCCGTAAGTCCGGACGACTGTCGTACATTTTTCAAGCCTTCTCGCAAAGCCGGCTCGTCTACGGTAAATTGCGGCGAAACCGCCTCGATAGCGGCGACAGCCGTTGCAATATTTCGGGATTGCGCTTGCCCTACAAGTCCGCATTCTACATTATCGTATATGGCATTAGGCGTTGTGATTCTTGCCGTCATCGAAAAATCCGCGTGAAATTTCAATGAATTAACCGCATATTGCTCTACCGCCCAAATTGCCTGCGTTTGGCGTTCTTTTGCCGTTTTTTCAAAGATTTCCCATAATTCGCGGCGTGGTTCGCCCACTATTGCCGGTGCGCCCTGCTTGATTATGGCGGCCTTTTCGGCTGCGATAAGTTCAGGAGTATTTCCCAGATATTCCGTATGGTCCAAATCAATACTCGTAATTATCGAGGCTATAGGCACAACTATATTTGTAGCGTCTAAGCGTCCTCCCATTCCCGTTTCGATAATTGCAATATCGGTATTTTGCTCTGAAAAATAACGGAATGCGGCGGCTGTGGTAATCTCAAAGAATGTGGTATGTTCTTTTTCGGCTTCGACTAAAAGCGGCGCAACAATTCGCGCAATGTCGTCATCGCCGATTTCTTTTCCGTTAATTCTGACGCGCTCGTTAAAGCGTCGAATATGAGGGGAAGTATAAAGTCCGGTGCGATAGCCTGCCGACGTAAAAATTGAGGCAAGCATAGAACAAACCGAGCCTTTGCCGTTTGTTCCGGCCACGTGTATAATCGGATAATTTTGTTGCGGATTGCCGAGCGTCGCGGCAAGTGCGGATATACGTTCCAATCCCGGACGAATACCAAAGCGATGCAAAGAAAAAAGACGTTCGAGCAACCGCGATATATCGGCCGTCATGAGTTCAGCATTTGGTGAAGCAATCGCAAAGAGGTCAAGTGAAACACATTATGTACGCGAATAATATCCGCCCCGCTGTCGAGAAGCAGGGAATGAAGCAAAGCAGTAGCGGTATCGCGCTCGGCCGGCTCGTCTATATTCAGTAATTGTCCCAAAAAAGCCTTTCGAGATATTCCCAGCACCAACGGTACGCCGAGTTCCTTGAATTTACGATGACTACGAAGTAATTGCCAATTATGCTCCGCTGTTTTGCCGAATCCGATTCCCACGTCGCAATAGACCGTTTTAACGCCCATCGAACGTGCGAAGCGCAATTTTAAGTTTAACTCCGCTTTTACTTCCGCCACAACGTCTTTATATCGCGGATCGTCTTGCATATTTTGCGGTGTTCCACGGCTATGCATCAAAATAAACGGCACTTTTGCGTCGGAAACCACACGGGCAAGAGCTACATCGTATTCAAGTCCGCTTACGTCGTTCACCATCGTAGCACCGGCTGCAATTGCTACCCGTGCCACTTGACTTTTGCGTGTATCTATCGAGACCTGAATATCGCTATTTACTTTGCGAACTGCTTCGATAACGGGAATGACACGACGTATTTCTTCATCAACACTTACATCTTCCGCGCCCGAGCGCGAACTTTCGCCGCCTATATCGAGCAAGTCCGCACCATCGCCTACAAGAGCAAGTGCGTGTTCAATGGCAGCTTCCGTCGCTACGTAGCGTCCGCCGTCCGAAAATGAATCTGGCGTAACATTAACTACTCCCATAATTGAAGGAAATGCATGCATACCCATAGCGATACTTGATATAATATGGCAACAGAAAGACGATTTTCGTAAAAAACGCTCAAAATTACAACTTTTGTGCTATTATAGAATAGGAAAATTTCGGGCTTGGCTGCATATCCGTAATTGCTTGTAAATGTGCCGGTAATTATAGCGGTGCCAGAAACGTAGATAGATTTTCTTGGGTGGAAAGTTTGAGTTTTTTGCGTATACGATAACGGTGCATTTCGACGTTGTGCAACGACACACACATCATATCGGCTATTTCTTTATTGGCAAGATTCATTTTCAGCAGAGCGCAAATTTTCAGTTCGGTGGGTGTTAAAGTGCGATATTTTTCCGATAAACGGCTGATAAAATCGGGGTTTATGACGGAGAATCGCGCTTCGAACATTTTCCAAGCGTGTTCGCTGTTCAAAGTAGAGCGCACCTCGCCTTCGATTTTGCGCAGTTCTGCACTTGTGCTTTCATCGCTTTCGTCGTTAAGTTTGCTCATTTTCTTATGAATTTTCCCTATCGCCTCGTTTTTTTGCGTTAAATGCAACGATAGCATTGTAATTTCTTTGTTTTTATGCTCCACGTCTTCAACAAGTGTTTCCACACGGCGGCGATAATCTTCTTTTTCTTTATACAGGCTCTCTGTTTCAAAGCGTGCTTGTAAATCTGCCATCAGCCGTTCTTTTTCGGCATTATACGCTTGTTCTTTGCTTGCGTGAAATTTGCGAAAATGCTCGAACGAGCTCTCGATATCGCCAAGGTTACCCCAAATTTCCGAACAAAGCAGATGTGATTGATATTGCAGATTCAAGTTATTGTAATCATCGGCTTCGGCCAACGCAAGCTGCGCATATTCGTATGCACGATGAAATTCGCCAATGGCATTATATCCGACGGCAATACCGTAAAGCAATCCGCCGCACATAGAAGTTTTTCCTAAAGATTCGGCAAAGTTCCGGGCATTGTGAAGATGTTCCAATGCTTCACGATAATTTCCCGTTTCCAATAACAACATTCCGATTTTGGATTGTGTATGCGCCGACATCGAAACATTTTCGAAAGATGCGAACATATCCAGAGCCTCGCGATAGTATGCCAAGGCTTCGCGATAATTACCTTGTTTTTGATGTATTGACCCTATTCGCTCAATGGCTATCGCTTCTCCGAAACTATCCCCTACGATGCGCCGTAATTGCCGGCAATCTGCAAAATGGTCGAGTGCTTGGTCAAATTCAAGCATTGCGCCCAATACTACGGCAATATTATGATGCGATTCCGCCATAGCAGAGGGAATATCTTCCATTCGGCTGATTTCCAAACCGGCCTTGTGAAATTCCAAAGAACGCGGTAAGTTTTCCGCACCTTCAAGCACCCAGCCGACTGCATGATAGGTGCGGCGAAGCTCCGGCAATGCTTCCATATCGTAATATGTGTTCAGAGCACTGTACAAATATTGCAAGGCACGAGGATACTCACGCAATCTCTCGTAATTAACGCCTATTTCGTAGCGGGCTGCGGCAAGTAATTTCTCGTCGCCCAAAAACTCGGCGCAATTCAGCATCTGAAATAGAAAATGAAGAGCCTCCGAATATTGCCCCATTGCATGAGCGGCCAGACCTGAAGCGTGCAATGCGTGGCAATTCAAAATCTTATCGCCGTGCATCCCAAGCAGGCGGCGTGCTTCTTCGGCGGCGGCTTTGGCATAAAGCGGATACGAGCGATAGTGATCCATTGCATAAGCTATCAGCGAACAAATTTGGTCGGTAGGTTCGTCGAACGCACGCACCCGCTTCGCTATCATAGAAAGCATCGCTTCTGTGCCTACACGAGGAGGCGGCATTTTACCGGAAAATTGCGCTGCATTCATAATCTTTCCTGTTTTTAATATGTTTTTACTGTGTAAATAATATGCTTTTTACGGTTGCACGCACGAAAACAGAAATATGTATTACCTTTGCCTTTTCGCGTCAAACAAAAAATAAAATTTTTATGGAAATTTTGCCGTTTCATAATAACGCCGTATTTTTGCGTTCCGTTTATGGTCAGGTAGCTCAGTTGGTAGAGCAGAGGACTGAAAATCCTCGTGTCGGGGGTTCAATTCCCTCCCTGACCACTCAAATCCGTGCAGCTCATTGAGTTGCACGGATTTTTCTTTTTATGCTATTATATTGTACGGTTGCCGTCATACTGTTATTGCTTGGCAATATCAGCGGCCGATTCACCGCCTATCTTCAATGCAGTTTTTACTTCTTTTTCTAACGATGAGTAAAGTGCCGTATTCTCCGTAAGTGCTTTACGGAAAGAATCGCGCCCCTGCAAACGCTCGCCCTGATACGTAAGCCACGAACCGCTTTTAGATATAATGCCATGCTCGATGGCTACATCAAGCATATCGCCTATTCTCGATATGCCTTCATTGTACATAATATCGAATTCAGCCTCGCGGAACGGTGCGGCCACTTTATTTTTTACGATTTTTACCCGAACGCGGTTTCCTACCACTTCCTGACCTTCTTTTATCGCATCTTTGCGGCGTATGTCAATACGTACCGAAGCGTAATATTTAAGCGCATTGCCGCCCGTAGTAGTTTCCGGATTACCGTACACAACGCCTATTTTGTTCCGCAACTGATTGGTAAATATAACGGTTGTATTGGAACGCCCGATAGCTGCGTTAAGTTTGCGCATAGCCTGCGACATAAGCCGCGCCTGCGAACCCATCTGCGCGTCGCCCATATCGCCCTCTATTTCTATGCGAGGCGTTAATGCGGCTACGGAGTCGACTACAATCACGTCTATTGCATTGCTTCGCACAAGGGTTTCAACGATTTCAAGTGCCTGCTCGCCAAATTCCGGCTGCGAAAGCAATAAATTATTGAGGTCTACACCCAAACGCTGCGCATATTTTACATCAAGGGCGTGTTCTGTGTCAACAAATGCCGCAAGCCCGCCGTTGCGCTGCGCATTTGCTATAACATGCAAGCAAATTGTGGTCTTACCGCTTGATTCCGGCCCGAAAATCTCTACTATGCGCCCACGCGGAACACCGCCGATACCCAATGCTGCATCAAACGAAATGCTGCCGGTAGAAATAGCTTCTACGGCAACGGCTTTCTGGTCGTTGAGCCGCATAATGGAACCGCGCCCGAACTGCTTCTCGATTTGCTCCATAGCGTTCTCGGCTGCACGAAGTTTTGCTTCACTCGGACTTATGCCACTGCTCGCGGTTTTGTCGCTTTTAGATTGTTTTGCTTCTGCCATAATGAACTATCTCTCTTTCGATAAATGATGAAAAATGCGTAGACAGATTACTTTCGCTTGCTCTTCAAACGCAAATTTACGGCCGCTGTACTATAAATAGTCAACCCTTAAAAAGAGGGAACAGCCTTAGTTTTAGGATATAGGGGATAAAATATTTCCAAAAACACCTTTTGAAAAAACAGATAAAAAAAG
>JAANMT010000536.1_pt1 | contig 41199 bp, 34 predicted proteins | sample 7279711 | NCBI WGS metagenome assembly JAANMT01 (sample SAMN14094538, study PRJNA606508) | bioreactor metagenome | isolation source: A lab-scale SPAN reactor treating ammonium-rich wastewater day 1 | place: Ireland: Galway | collected 2017-01-16 | reverse complement strand
GCGCGGGTCGGAGACGATGCGCCGCACGAGGCGGGCCGCGCGGTTGCCGCCGTTCGCGAGGCGATCGATCAACTGGGCCTGGAAAATTTTACGGCGGAGTTCTTTCCGTCACGGGTTGCGTGGTATCCGGACCGTTTCTGGTGGCACCATGCTATCGTGGAAAAAAAGGAATAAATTGAAACATTTATGAATAGTCTTTGCCTTTGGGGGGCAAGCGGGTTATCATCGCAGAGAGGGAAAAGGTTCGAATTGAATAAAAACGGGCTGGGAGGAATCTCAATTCCTCGAAGGAGTATTGAAAGGCAGTGAAAATTCGCCTGTTAATTACGCTTATCTTCGCCGTGGCTCTATTTTCGGCAGCCAGGGCGGAAGACGATGGCCTTTCTATTCAATTTGTCCCGAAATCGGATGAGAGCAAGCCTTCCAGCGGGAGCTCAATTATCGAAGGCCCGGATCTGGGAGAGATTGAGGAGCCACGCCAGCCTCCAGTCCTTGAACCGCTTTCGCCTCCACCTGCACTCGAGGCCCGTCCGACAACCGCTCCCAAACCGGCGCCGACCGCAACTCCGCTTCCGTTGAAACCGGCTCCGACATCCACGCCGATCCCGGCTCCGCCTGTCGAGAGCCGCGAAGTGATCCATTCGGAAAGGCTGGTTCCGGAAACCTCCACACCTCCGGTGATCGAGAAGCGGGAAGTGGCCAGTGTGAGCATCCAGGTCGAACATCAGGCTTCCGGAGGGCAATACACCCCGCGCCAGGTGAAAGACCTGGTGATTCAGTCGGGTGAACGGTTGCGCTGGCGTTATTCACGCGACACCGACTGGCGGATTCTCGAGGCCTATGGATCCACCGAAATCCACCTCTCACCCACTCACTATGAAATCTCCGGGAACTTCTTTCACAGCTTCCGGGATGGTGTCAACCGGGTCCAGGTCCCCACCATCCATGAAGGCCGGGAGCGCCGTGACAAACCCGAATCGATCGGCAGCGAGCGTTTGAACCTGCGGTTGTTTGTTGAAGTGGATGCCGCGGCACCCAAGGCACCGGCTCCGCAGGGAAACTGTGTGGTGTGGCAGAAGGGCAAGCTGTGGCTGAATGACCTGGTCGGCGGGGAGGTTGACTGCCTGGTGGATGGCAAGATGGTCGATCATCTCGAGGTGACCTCGCTCATCCCGGGAATGATTTTCATTCTGACACCCCCATCGCAGCTTAAGGTTTATGCAGTCAAGGTTGATTTCGAGGCTGAGATATTCAAAGTGATCGGACGTGAAAAAGGGCGTGCAGACCGTGAAACCGCTGAAATGGCCCGCCTGATGCCACTGGCTGATACAAACGAGAAGCGCCTCTGGTGTGAAAGCCGCATGGCCTACGAACAGGAACAATCCACAGCCCAGACCGACAAGCAACGGTTGTTTGAAATGTTTCTGAACAATCAGCTGGATGCTTTCGGGCTGATCCGTTCAGGTTTCCCTCTGCCCCATATCCAGATGGCGAAAACCATCTATCGCCATGAAAACCTGGAGCTGTCGGTCGGATTGTTTTCCGACCATCTCGGGAAGACACTGATGCCGGCCAATGCCTTTTTATGGATCAATGAGGCCATGCCGACACCTTCGACTCCCTTCAGTTATGAGATTGTTGACCAGAGTGACCCGTCATTTTTCGGATTTGACACCCGTTTCCGCGCCGATGGGAGCAAATTGATCGCCGAAGAGCGCTTCAAGGGATCCACCGCCTGGGTACAGCGCAATGTGGTTGTTGACTTGTACTACTACGCAACCTTCCGTCCTCCCCAGCCGCAAGGCCCCCCCGGTTATCTGGTGGATGTGACGATGGATATCACCGGCGGCCTCAAACGCCTCAATAAGGATCAGATGGTCAGTGCACGGCTGGGAACCATCCAGCTGACACCGGATCTGTTCCGGATTGAAGTTTCACCGGAGCTGCTGATCGGGACCGGCCCGATGGAAAAGATTGTCCGTGACATTATCATGCAGCCGCTCGATTTGAGAGGCTGGTACTCCGGCCGGCGGCATCGAATCCATGAAGCATTTGAAAAAGCCCTGCTGATTCCGGATGAGATCCTTGACCAGATCGAATCCGCAGTGGATGAACTGGGGGTGCGGGTGTATGAGGTTGAGAAGCCCAAGCGCCTGTCGAACGCCGCTTATATCTTTGAACCGGCACGGCTGGGCATCGCACTTTCACGGACAACAGTTCCCGGAGAGCTGCACCTGGATATCACCATGGAAAACCAGGCCCAGGAGAAGGTCCAGGTCACACGCCGGCTGTACCCGAAGGTGGATGTGCTTGATCTTGCGGCCCGCTCGGTGGCGATGAATCGCGCCTTCACCCGACTTGAAGATTTCCACCCGATGACAGTGGCGGAATGGATTGAAGCCAGGCAGCCGAAGTCATTGCTTTCAAACTGAGGAATTTCAGTTTGCCTGACAGTCGGTCGACAAAGAACAGAATCGAGGTAATTGAGTTTATGCGTCCATTTTTAGCTGTGCTGGTGATGATGGTTTCGCTGCCACCCGCCCTGGCCGACCGGATTGTCCTGATTTACGGGGATGTCCTCGAAGGAAAGGTGATTGCCGAGACCGGGACGACTGTCACGATTGAAGGCCCCTTCGGGCAGCGCATTATGAACAAGTCGGATATCCGCGAGGTGGTTGCTGACCCCAACAGCGGGCCAGTGGCACCGGCTGTTCCAGGCCAGCCGGCACCGGAACTGCCGCCTCAGGAAGTCCCGGTGGCAGGAGGAGGCGGCGCATGGCCGGCTGAAGACGGATCCGCAGCAGCCCCATCGGTTCCGGGAAGCTTCGTTCCCCCTCCGCCATCGCAGCCCGCCGTGTCCAGCTTTACACCGAATGCACTCCCATCCGGGCAGATGCCCACCGCCTATGACATCATCCGGGCCAATGCAGAGATGCAGTCGCGCTGGCGGGATCTCGAGATCGGGTATTCCCAGCGCGCTTTTGCCAATGGCCAGAGCACGGAAACACGGACCATCGCACGGATCATTCCTCCCAATTACATGCGCGCTAAAATGATTACCGTGATTGCCCCCAACCAGCAGATGCCCCAGGGTGGGGAGGTCGAATACGATGTTTATCGCGCACGGGATACCCTCTGGCAGGTTGCCAAACTCCCCAACCAGCCGATTCAGTACCTTAAGATGGATGCCAGCCGCATCGAGCGCCAGGCGATGGCACGCTCGATGGAATCCTTCCAGTATGGGTTTGCCGGCACAGCCACCGATGAAACCCTGCTCCAGCCCTTCGCCCGGAATACTCAAATCCTCGGATCAGAGGTCATCGAAGGACATGACTGCTGGGTTCTGGAAACCCGTTACACCCCGGAAGTCATCGATACCCAATGCCGGCGTTACCCGCCGGACATCCAGGCAACTGTGCGCCAGCAGCTGGCGCAAACCATCGGGCATATCCGCAACTGGATCGGAAAGGATGACCTCATCCAACGGCGCATGGAAAGCTTTCTGCCAAATGGGACCGCTCTTCTGGCCATGGCGGTGACCACTGTCCAGCCCAACAAGGGGCTGGATGCCCAGGCCCTTCGAATGAAGGTCCCAAAAGGAACCACATGGGTGGATATCACTGACATGGTCGCGGGAAATGTGAACCAGCTGATGAGCGGGCAGGCGGTCGCCCCATCGGGGAATGCGCCCCAGTATTCAGGGGGGCAACAGCAACAGCAGCAGATGCAGATGGTTCCCCAGGGATATGGCCAGGCTCAGGGCGCAGTGCAACCCTCGGCGCCCCAGGGATACTATCAGCAGCAACCTTCGGCATACGGGGCTGCACCCCAGCAGCAGCAGGGTGGTTATCCGGTGCAGGGCCAACAGATGCAGGCTTATTCCGCCCCTTATGCCGGGCAGCAGCAGATGCAGCAGCAGATGGCTCCTCAGGGATATGGCCAGGCTCAGGGCGCAGCGCAGCCCTATCAGCAGAACTATATCCAGCAGGGCATGCCGATGCAGGCTCAACCTCAGATGCAGCAACAGCAGCCTTCAGGATCCGGCGGTGGTTTCCTCTCACGTCTGTTCGGCAGCGGCCGCCAGCAGCAGCAACAGCAGCAACCCCAGATGCCTATGGGCGGTTACTCGCAATCGGGCAATCAGACCATGATGGTCCCGATGATGAATGGCCAGCCCCAATTCCCGACACCTCCCAGGTAATCCGGTTCGGGTTTTTTGAAATCAGGTTTTTGGGGCCTTCTCCTGGTATGCCAGGAAAAGAGCACGGTAGTATTTCAACAACCTGGCAGGCTCCGGGCTGCCGGGGATTTCAGCGCAGCAATAGCCGTTATAGCCGATTTCCTGAAGCCGCTCGAAGAGCCGGCGCCAGGGATACTCTTCATTGTACAGCTCATTGATGTGGACATGCCGGATTCTGTCTTTGACCAGGTCGAATCCGGCATCGAATCCTCCATCCATCAGGTCTTCCTTGTTGGAGTTCCAGTTCACAACAACACTGGGATGATCGGCATAATCCATGATCTTCCGGATTCGCGGGAGGCGGCAGGTCTCCTTGCCATGAACTTCGAGCCGGACCTCGACTCCGAGACCCTCGGCTGTTTTTCCAACCTCGCGCAGGGAGTGGCCGATCTGTTCGAGCACAGCCTCTTCCGGAATCCCCTGGGGAAGAGAATTCGGACGGACCTTGATCCCTTTGGCCCCGACATCATGAGCGAGTTGAGCATACTCCCTGGCTCCCTGGATGTTCATCTGGAGCTCTTCCGGCGAGGGGGAATGAAACTCATAGGCGCTCCCCAGCTGGACCAGTTCGATCGGGGAGTCCGCAAACCGCTTCCGGACATTCTCTCGCTGTTCCCGGCTCAGGGCCACCTCCACCCCATGGGCATGAGTGGTCCGCAACTCGACTCCCTGGAAACCCGCTTCCGGGAGGTTCCTGAAAATATCATCGAGGGTCCAATCCTTGGCGATGTTATAGGTCACAATGCCGATCTTGATATTGTTCTGCATGGAATCAGATTCCTTTCTTGACCGGAATGAAGGTTCGAGCGAACATGTTACCAGACCCTTTCTTTCAAGCGAAGGTTTATTTCCCATGCGGGATCACCAGGCGGGAAAGAGGTCAAGGAGGAGGATGTGCTCCCATGAAACTGCTCAGTGGTTATCATTGCCCGCGATGGGAAATGCAGGGATTGCTGCTGCTGGTGCTGCTGGTGTGTTCCTGTCTGCCGGTCTGTGCGGACCAGTTTTTTTCTTCAGAAAGGATCCGCCCCACTAATCGTCCGATTCCAATTACCGAACTGCGCATGGTCCGGGAGCCAGGGAATTATCACTTTACTCAGGCCAATGATGGCGAATATATCCTGAGCGATTACTGGTGGCGTGAGGTCAAAGTCGGGGAGCGCCGATACAGCGGCGGACCCTCCGGGCCTGGACCAGGTCCCGCACCAGCTCCGGATCCTTATCCTGGCGGAGGGAGAAGGAAAGTCTTTGTAGAGATAGTCGGAGGAAGGGGATATGAATTCTTCGGCAGGGAGCGTGTCAAGCCGACCTCTTTCACTCTGCTGGAAGACCTCCCGCGCAATGTGCCGATCCGTTATGGCAACTCAAGAGGAACACTGGTGGCGGTGTTCGATGGATACCATGTGGATATGGGGCTTGACCAGGCGGCGAGGGTCGTTCCGGGTTATAATGGAGTTATGCAGAACCTGGGCAATGGACAAGGGCTTCAGGATGTGGCGGTTGTGGTTTACTGGGAAGAGGATGATCGCGGAGAGGCATTGACCTATCGCGATCAGACCGCTCCCGAATCAGAAGCCTGGGGAATGTCGCTCAAGTCGAAGGTTCAGTCAAAGCAGCCCTCAGCGCCACCAGCCCAGGGAGCCAGCCCGGCCGCATCGGCAGCCCCATCGGCTGCTCCGGAAGTCAAACCATGAGAAAGGGGAGGGAGCTGCCATGATCAATTACACGGAGATTCTGAAAAATGTTTCCATCTTCGCTGGCCTCGATGAGAAAGCCCTGGCGCAGGCATCTCTGATCTGCACTTCACGGACCTGTCATGAGGATGATGTTGTCTTTATCGAGCATACTGAGGGATCGGAACTGTTCATCATCCTCAAAGGGGAGGTTTCCATCACCCTCGAGCTTGCCAGCGAAGAAGATGCGATGCCACTGGTGACCCTCAGAAAGGGTGATGTTTTTGGAGAATTGGCGGTGGTGGATGAATCCCCGCGCTCCGCAACTGCGCGCTGCCTGACCGACTGTGAGTTCCTGGTGATCGAGAAAGCGGACCTGGATGGGCTGATGGAATCGGACCACGACCTGGGTTTCACAATCATGCGGAATATGGTCCGCCTGGTCAGCCAAAGAGTCCGTTCAGCCAACCAGAGGATCCTCGACAATGTCAGCTGGGGGATGATTTAGACAGAGACTTTTCGAAATCCATGCCGGCCTGCCGGCCGCGCTGGGTGTCAACCGGAAGATTGACCACAAAAGCGGCAAAGAAAAACAGCGACACACACAGCATTGCGATGCGGTGGCCGCGCGAATCGGCAATGGCGCCATACAGCAATGGTCCGATCATTCCTCCCAGCTTGTAGGTCAAAGACCAGAAGCCGAATATCTCCGCACTCTTGGAAGGTGGCGCGAACATGGCGGTAATGCCGCGTGCCGCCGATTGCACCGATCCGAGCAGAGTTCCCAGAACCAGCACCAGAACCCAGAATATCTTCACCGAGTGAGTCGCATACACTGCAATCAGGAGAATCCCCCAGGCAATCAGGAGCGCCTGGAAGTTGATTTTTAGCCCGATACGGTCCTGCAGGAATCCAAAAGCAAAGGCACCCAGAGCAGCGCTCAGCTGCAGGCAAATGAACAGCATCAACAGATCCGAAGTCTGGAACCCCATTTCCTGAGCGGCATAGATCGAGCTGAATGAAAAAACAGTCATCAATGCGACCGAGGTCAGAAAGAAAACAACCAGAAAAAGAGAGAGATCGGCCAGCTGGCGCAGGTTCGAAAGGGTTTCCTTGACTCTTTCGAAACCAATGCCGACATAGGTTTTTCCAGGTGGAAGAACCCTCCCATGGGCATGCTCCTTCAGAAACAGGAAGGTGGGAGTTGCGGCGACAAGAAAAAGTCCGGCAGTGACCAGATTGGTCAAGCGCAGATTCCAGCTGTTATCCGCCCCGAAACCGCCTTTCGAAATCAACGGGAAACAGAGAACCAGGCCGAGCAATCCTCCGAGATAACCCAGGCTCCAGCCAAATCCACTGATTCGGCCGACTTCGTGAGGTTCGGCCAGATCCGGCAGGAAACTCGAACACAGCGCCTCACTGACAAGGAAAAAGTAGTTGGACACCACGAAAAAGAGCAAAGCCAGCTTCACTGCGCCAGGCACCGCAAAGAACAGCCCGGCGGTTGTGACGACGCACAGCAGGCAGCTGATGACAAGAAACCTCTTTCGGCAGCTCGAGAAATCCGCAATGGCCCCGATGATCGGAGCGGTCAGGATGATCAGCAGATTGGAGAGCGTGTTTCCAAATCCCCAGTAAGTGTTGGCGCTGCTTCCATCCGGGACAACTCCCTGGGTGAAATAGTTGCAGAAAATGACAGTCACCACATTCGTGGTATAGGCCGAATTGGCAAAATCGAACATGGCCCAGCCAAATATTTCTCGCTTGCTTTTCATAATGTGGGATCATGAATGATTTCCAGAGGTTTTTCATCAGGAAAAATTGGTGAATAAAGTTGAAAGCAACTGCAAAGTAGTGTTACTTTACCCAAGGCGTTTTTTCTGGTGCTGGCTCAGCTCCAGGACTCCGCGCATCACTCGCATCGAGGTTCTGCATGGAAATAAATCCAGTTCATCTCCTGAATCACCAGATCATTCGCGATCTCCCTTTCGGCGTGATGGCTGTCGACCGGGATTTCCGGATCATCGACTGGAACTTCTGGATGGAAAAAAATACGGGCCTTCTGAGAATCCAGGTCCAGGGGAAAGAGATATCCCAATTTTTGCCGGAACACCGGGAACGTGAGATGCTTCCTGTCATTGCGCGGGTTTTTGAGCAGGGGAAAAAATTTATCTTTTCATCGGAAGTTGCCGAACAGTTCCTCAATTTCAGCCAGGTCCCCAATCAGAGCCGGATCCGTTCCATGATCCAGGATACCGAATTCCGCCCGCTGTTCGACATCGAGGGGGAAGTGGCGGCGGTGTGCATCCTGATCCATGATGTCACCGAACGGGTGATCCGCCTCAAAGACCTTGAAAACCTTAACCGCAGCTTTGCGATTGCACACAAAGCGCTTGAAGAAGCCAACCGTGTCAAAACTGATTTCCTCGCCAATACCTCCCATGAGCTGCGCACACCACTCACAAACATCCTCGGTTTCGTGGAGCTGCTCGAGAATGGCCTGGCGGAATCGGAAGAGGAGGAAAAAGCCTTTTTTTCCAATATCCGTGAAAGCGCCACACACCTGCTGGATTCGATCAACAACATCCTGCGAACCGCGGAAATTCAGGCTGGCAAATTTGAAATGAACCTTCGTCCGGTCAACCTGGGAGAGGTCCTGTCGGAGGTGCAGGCCCGCATCCACCCGGAAATCAAAAAAATGGGGCTGGATTTTGCGATCGAAATGGAGGACTTCGAACTGGCGGTCCTGGTTGACTATGAGGAATTCAAACAGGTCCTGATCAATGTTCTCGACAATGCCATCAAATTCACCGATTCAGGTTCCATCCGTGTGGTGGTTCAACGGGCTGGAGTTGCCGATGATCGTGCTGAGATCCGGGTCATCGATACCGGCCATGGGATCGATCCGGAGAAAATCAAGCTGGTGTTTGAACCATTCCGGCAGATCGACTCGTCCACCACCCGAAAGCATGGCGGCACCGGCCTGGGCCTGTCGATCTCCCGTTCGATGATGGAAAGAATGAATGGAACCATCGAGATCACCAGCCCGGGGCTGGGGCAGGGAACCACAGTGACCCTGCGGCTTGCCGCAGTCTGGTAATCCCCTCCACAAAAATCGATAACCAAACCATACTTTTTCCCTCGACCCCGGAAGAGGGAGAACGGAAAAACTTTTTTCCAGGTGAAGCCATTTCACATTCCAGAGAATGAGAGAACAGCGGATATGTCCAGTCAACGAATTGTCATTACCGGCGGAGCGGGATTCCTTGGCTCCCATCTGGCGGAGGAACTGTTGCGGCGAGGCAACGAGGTGGTGGTTCTCGACAATTTTATTACCGGGAACCCGGACAACCTGGCAGCGCTCCCCCAGGATCATCTGACAATCATCAAACAGGATGTCACGACATTCCTGGCGATCGATGGCCCGGTCGATCTGGTGCTGCATTTTGCATCCCCTGCCAGCCCCATCGATTATCTCAAGCTCCCGATTCAGACCCTCAAGGTCGGCTCGCTCGGCACCCATAATGCCCTGGGGCTTGCAAAGGCCAAAAACTCACGCTTTCTGCTGGCTTCGACCTCGGAGGTGTATGGAGATCCGAATGTGCATCCGCAGACCGAGGACTACTGGGGGCATGTCAACCCGGTCGGGCCGCGCGGTGTGTATGATGAAGCCAAGCGGTTTGCCGAGGCGATGGCTATGGCCTACCACCGCACCCATGGGGTGGAGACCCGCATTGTGCGCATTTTCAACACCTATGGACCGAGGATGAGGCTCCATGATGGAAGGGTTGTCCCGGCATTCATTGCCCAGGCCCTGCGCGGGGAAGAATTGACTGTCTTCGGTGATGGCCGCCAGACCCGCTCGTTCTGTTTCGTTTCCGATCTCATCGAAGGGATTCTGCGGCTTGCCGCGAGCGATTATTCCGGGCCGGTCAACATCGGCAATCCGGATGAATTCACGATCCTCGAGCTGGCCGAAAAGCTCTCGGAGCTGGTCGGCAAACAGCTGCCGATAAAATTCTCCGAACTTCCCACCGATGACCCCCGCCAGCGCAAGCCGGATATCACACTGGCACACACTCTTCTGGGATGGGAGCCGAAGATTAAACTCCACGAAGGGTTGCAACGGACTCTGGACTGGTTCTCGAAAGTCATCTAGGCTGAGGTGAGAAGCAGAATTAAAGAAGGTTTACCCAATATATAAATTATGTCTGATCTGATGGTGCAGGTACGGCTGCGTGAGGGCCAGAAACCCCGGCGTTATGTTCTTTCCGAAGGGCTGGAGGTCCAGCAGGGCAGCTGGGTGGTTGTCCCGGTGGAGGAAGACGAGGACCTTGGGACCCTTGTTTCACGGCCTGTTCCGATATCCGAGATATGGGAAGAAATCGAACTGCCCAGGGTGATCGGGATCCCCGGCAGCGAGGAAATCCAGAAAGCCCAGACCCTGCGCCAGGAGCGTGAGCCTCATGCCATCGGCCAGGCTTATGAGAAAGTCCGCCACCACAACCTCGACATCAAGCTGGTTTCGGCGTTTTATTTCTTCCGCTCCAACAAGATGAAAATCTATTTCAGCTCGGACAACCGTGTGGATTTTCGCGAACTGGTCAAAGACCTGGCGCATCTGTTTCACGCACGCATCGAGCTGCGCCAGATTGGTGTTCGTGATGCTGCCGGAATGGTTGGTGGATTTGGTTTGTGCGGGCAGGAACTCTGCTGCAGCCGTTTTCTGAAAGGCTTTGATCCGATAACCATCAAGATGGCCAAAGACCAGAACCTGGCGCTGAACCCAAGCAAGATCAGCGGCTGTTGCGGCAGGCTGCTGTGCTGCCTGAAGTACGAACATCAGAACTATGTCGATTCGCAGCGCCACTACCCAAGGATGGGGACAGCCGGACGCCAGGGAGACCGCAATTACAAGGTGATCGGTTACAACATCATCAAAGAGAGTGTCAGCTTGCAGGTGGAAAACCAGATCCTCGAAATTCCACTCGAAGAATTCAAGCGTTCAAATCCGGACTGGCGGAATGCGCCCCGCTTCAGCCAGATGTCTGGCCCGCAGGGCAATTCCGGCCGGCCAGAGGCCCCTGGATCGGATTTGGATGAGTCTCTGGTGGAGCTGGAAGATCCCAGCAGCGAAGACATCCGGTCGCTCGAGGAAGGCCGTTCCTCCAGGCCCCAGAACCGCAGGAAACACAAACCACCCCGCTCAGAGGGACAATAAACATCACCCTGGATGTGCGGCCAACCATCCAGGGTGATTTACAGCCCTGGCATCAGAAGGGCTGTGCGAACACAGCCCCCTTTATCCCGCCAGCATGGAATAACGCTCGGAGACTCCCTTCCAGTTGATGATCTTTGGAAATGCATCCACATAGGCGCCACGGTTGTTCTGGTACTTGAGGTAATAGGCATGTTCCCAGACATCGATTCCAAGCAGCGGGATGCTTGCCCACTGGGTCAGGAGCTGCTGGTTCTGCGCCTGCAGGATCACCAGCTTGCCGGCAGCGATCGAATACGCCAGCAACCCCCACCCGGAGCCTTCGACTGATTTGGTGGCGGCCTTGAGCTGAGCCACCATTCCATCGACCGACCCGAAATCTTTTTCGATCCCCTTTTTGAAGGATTCGCCCGGTTCCCCACCTTGTCCCGGAGGAGCCATGCAGGCCCAGAACATGGTGTGCAGGAAGTGGCCGCCCCCATGGAAAGCGGACTGCCTGGACCAGTATTGAATGAACTCGAAGTTTCCAGACTGGCGTGCCTTGGCGAGTTCTTCCTCAGCTTTGATGAGTCCTTTGACATAACCTTCATGATGTTTGTCATGGTGGAGTTTCATGGTCTGCTCATCGATGACTTCAGCCAGGGCATCATAGGCATAAGGCAGCGGTGGAAGGGCATACTTCCCATCTGCATCCACAGCACCCGGGAACAGGCCCTTCATGGCATTGGCATGGCCCGGATGACCCTCATGGCCGGAACCTTCGGCGGCCTCGGCTTTTCCATTCAGCACACCGCTCAAAAGCGCTCCACCCAGAGCGGAAGCTGCACCAACAGTCAGAAATTCACGCCGGCTTTCGTTCATTCTTTTCTCCTTTGATTGATTGAGGTTTGTGAGATCAGGGATACGGGACCCATCGGCCGAAGGTAAACAGACGGATCTCCGGCTCTTCCCGCTTCGCCCTTCAGTTTATTTATCGATCCGGATGGCCGCAAGGTAACGATCTGAAATAATTCTCCGGCTGAAGAACAGGCAATGGGTCATGCTGATTTACTGCAGTGGGATGGTTCGGTGTGCCCCTGTTTCAATGGGCTGCCGGCATTGCCATTGGGGGTATACCGGTATTTATTATTGCCTGTGTGGGGCTGAGGGGATCCGGCAGCCGGATCATGGCCGCCATTCACCAATCTCATCCTTGACACACTGAGAGGCGGCCCATTAAGGTTAGCGATATGATCCGGAAGCGATTCTGCAACCGACTATCCTCTATTTGTCAGTCTCAGGAATATGCGATGAATCCAGGCAGCCGCTTTGTCTTAATTGTCCTGCTGGTGTTGATGGGCCTTCCTGGCCCTGCGATACCAGCTGAAGGACAAACCTCCCCACCTTCCCGTTTCGATGCAGACAAATTCATGTCATCAGCCGATATCCGTGAGGGGATGAAGGGGTATGGGCTGACTGTCTTCCAGGGAACCAGGATCGAACGTTTCGAGGTGGAAATTCTCGGGGTGTTGAGGAATGAGTATTCCGGCAGCGACATGATCCTGGGGCGCTGCACCGGCGGGCCACTGGCCAAAACCGGTGTCATTGCAGGAATGAGCGGCTCTCCGGTCTATATCGAGCAGGGTGCCAAGGCCAAGTTGATCGGGGCGGTCGCCTATGCCTGGACCTTTTCAACCGACTCGATCGCCGGGATTACCCCCATCGAAAAAATGCTCCCTGTGATCGATCTGGCGCCGACCGAGCGGGCTTTCCCGGCTGGAGCGGCACAAATGAACACACTGAACAGCCGGGATATCCCGCAATCTCAGGTCAATCCGCCGCTCGAAAACTGGGAGGGAAGATTGAGCGCCTTTCTGCGCAAAGATGCCCAGGGTGCACTGGGGATAGCCGGTGAACCGGCCCTGCAGGCAGCGGAATCTCCGCAATTCCAGCCCGCGATTCTTCCAGCCCATTCTTCCTGGACCGACTGGTGGCAGGCGCCACTCAAACATCGCCTTTCCGGGAATGCGAAAGGGGGCTGGGTTCCCCTGGCAACACCCCTGTCTCTTGGTGGGGTGTCGAATGAAATTTTCGACCAGGTCGCGGGTCTTTTCCCGGCGGCCGGCCTGCAACCGAGTCTTGGGGGAACTGCCATCTCGGCGGTCAGCGAACCGGTCCATCTGGAGCCTGGCTCTTCACTGGGTGTGGCCCTCATTACCGGGGACCTGAATGCCACCGCCATCGGCACCACCACCTACATGGATGGGGAGAAAGTGATCGGATTCGGGCATCCCATGTTTCAGGATGGCCCCACCGATCTCCCCATGACCACCGCCTACATCACCACAGTCATGCCATCGAGCATGAACTCTTTTAAAATGGGCGGCCTGATCGAGATCGTGGGGGCTTTGGAACAGGACCGCTTTCCAGCGGTCGGCGGAGTGATTGGAGCCAAACCCACCCTGGTTCCATTCAAAGTCAATATCCGCAACCAGGCAGCTGGAATCGACCGGGATTTCACTTACGAAATTATTCTCCACCGGTTCTTCACCCCCCGTTTTGGATTGATGTGTGTGCTGGATGCCTTCGATGCCGCCACACGCGCCATGCGTGACACCACCACCGACTACACCCTCACCATCCATCTCAAGGGCCGTGCGCCGGTCGTGATCCGGGATCAGGTGTCCTCCGCCATGGGGACCTCCTTCGAGCTGGCGATGACCTTCAGCGCGGCGGTGGATCTGGTGCTCAAGAATCCCTACGAGCAGGCCACGATCGAGGCGATCGAGCTGAAAACGGAATCGGTCGACCGGCTGAAAAAGGGAACTCTCGAATGGATCCAGATGGACCGCCAGGAGGTCGAGCTGGGCCAGAGCCTGAAGCTGCAGATGGCGGTGCGCCCCTGGATGGGTGAGCTGCAGACATTCGAGAAGGCGATTGCCATCCCGAAGGAATTTCCGGTCGGGCCACTGCTGGTGACTGTCAATGATGCCGCCGGCTATATCGGTGAGATGCAGAGGCGCAACCCGGACCGTTTCCGCCCCCGCTCGATGGATGACCTCCTGCGGCTGCTCAATGAGGTCTACCGCAATGACCAGGTTTTTGTCACCCTGTCGGCCCTGGCTCCCGGGGCATCTTTCAACGGACGTGAGATGCCTAATCTGCCCTCTTCGGTTCTGCGGGTGATGGCTGAATCGACCGAACGCGGCACCGGGCAGTTCCTGGCCAATCGCCCACTGCTGACTGAAACGATCCAGGCATCGCTCCCGGTTTCCGGCAGCCAGATGATTCTGGTGAATGTGCAGCCCTCACAGGCTGATCGATTGAATTGAAATGGGGTTCGGCTCGATGAATCTAAACCAGACATCTCATAAGTTGCGGAATTTCCTGGCCGGATGGATCGGAATCACACTGCTGGCGATGGCCGCCGGTGCGGTTTCACCACAAACCTGGCGCATCAGCACCTTCAATGATTTTTCCGATGGTGAGTCAGAGAGGGTATCGATCCAGCACCCCGGCGAGATTCGCCTGGCGCCTTCGATCCAGCCCTTTGCCGAGGTCAAGGAATCGGCCATCTGGAGCCTGGCTGCCAGCCCGGATGGAGGAACCTTGTATGCCGGCACCGGGAACAGCGCCAAGATTTACAGGATTGCCGGGACACCCGGGACAGCGACCGCGGAAGCCCGCCTGTTTGCCGACCTGGATGGCAATACAGTGCATGCCTTGCTGATCGGTTCCGATGGAGCGCTGTATGCCGGGGTCTCACCGGGCGGCAGTGTGTACAAGATTTCCGATGAAGGGGCTGTCACGCTGATCGGGGCCAGTGGGCAGGACTATATCTGGGCCATGGTCCAGGATGCAACCGGAGACCTGATCCTGGCCACTGGAGATAAAGGGCAGATTCTTCGCATGGCCCTGGATGGAAAAACAAAAACACTGGTCAAGACCGGCGAGAAACACATCCTGTCACTGGTAAAGAATGCAGATGGGAAAATTTATTTCGGCACCGCCTCGAATGGCTGGGTGGCGGAGCTGGTCAACGAGAAAGACTTTCGGGTTTTATATGATTCGGATCTGGGCGAGGTCAAATCGCTGGCCCTGGCCCCGGATGGAACCCTGTATGCCGGGATCATCCCGACTGTGCAGGTCGATGCCAAGCGTGATGTCCCTCAACCCACTCCAGCACCCCCATCGCCCAAGACCGACAAGTCTTCTGAAATTGTGAAAATCACCCCGGATGGGCTGGCGCGCGTGCTCGATAAAACACCCGGCGCCGCCGCCAATGCCATGCTGGTTGCCGATCAGGGGCTGCTTGTGGGGAGCGGTGATGAAGGGAAACTTTTCCGAGTGGGATACCGGGATGAGCTGGACCTGGTTTCAGATCTGCAGGTCAGCGAAATTCTCGGCCTGCTTCCCCGCCAGAACGATGGTGTCTGGATGATCACTGGAAATCCGGCCAAAGTGTTCATTCTCTCTCCGGCCACCGACAAGGGTGGAACCTATGCTTCGAAGGTTCTGGATGCCGAAACTGCCAGCCTGTGGGGAGAGTTCAACTGGGTCGCATCGGTTCCCGAAGGAGCCAGCCTGGCTTTTGAAACCCGCTCTGGAAATTCAAAAGACCCGGGAGAGAACTGGAGCAAATGGTCGGCAGCCATGCCGAAGCCGGGCAAAGTCACCAGTCCGGCTGCACGCTACCTGCAGTGGCGTGTGAAAATGGGGGGAACTGCCAGCGGGGATTCGGCGGTTATCCAGGAGGCCGAGATTGTCTACCAGTCCCTCAATCGTCCCCCACGCATCGAAACCCTCCAGGTGGGCGATTCCGCCGGTTCTTCCGAAAGCAGCTCCTCGAATTCTACCAGCAAATCCAATGGCACCGCATCCAAATCGAGCAGCACAGCCTCCAAGAGCAGCTCATCCGAATCCAGTTCCAGCTCGGCCCAGAAGGATTCCATACCTCTTTCATGGAAAGCCGAAGATCCGAATGGAGACACCCTGGTGTACCGTCTGGAGTACCGCCGGGTTCAGGAAACCCTCTGGAAGGAAATCGAAAAAGACCTCAAAGCCGCCAAGCATTCCTGGGATGTCAGCAATCTGCCGGATGGAAAATATGAGGTTCGTTTGACTGCTTCTGACCGTCTGGCGAATCCACCCGGCCAGGTGGGGGAGGACAGCTGCCAGAGTGAACCGATCCTGCTTGATAAGACCGCGCCCGAGGTGGCCGAATGGACCGGCCAGAAAGTCGAAGGAAACACCTTTGATGTCCGTGTCCTGGTGCGGGATAAAACCTCCCGGCTCACTGCGGTCGAGGTCATTCTGGATGGCAGGGTGGATGAACGCTTATCGTTATTGCCTGAGGATGGGATACTCGACAGCACCGAGGAAACATTCCAGGTTCATATAGGAGATCTCGCTGCCGGCGAGCATTCCATCTCACTCCTGGCGGAGGATGAAGAAGGCAATGCCGGCGCGGGTTATCTCCTGTTTACAGTTCCATGAGCCTTTCATCATCGGCACGGACAGAAGTTTATGTTCTGGCTGTCGGCCTGCTGGAATCGAACTGCTACCTGGTGGTGGAATCAGCCACAAGGAAAGGGATTCTGGTTGACCCGGGTGCTGATTCCGAACGGATCATGGACTGGTGCCGGCTGCATCGTGCAGAAGTGACTCTGATCCTGAACACCCATGGGCATGGCGACCATATCGGGGCCAATGGAATTCTCAAAGCGAAATATGAAGTCCCGATCGCGATTCACCGTGAAGATGCCGAGTGCCTGCCGGATCCCCTGCTGAACCTGAGTGCTTATTTCGAGCCGGCTTCTTCTCCTCCGGCGGATATCCTGCTGGAGGATGGCCAGCAGATTGAATGGAGCGGCCCCCCGATCGATGTCCTGTGGACACCCGGGCACAGCCCCGGATCGGTCAGTTTTTCCTGTGACGGGTGGGTGATCTGCGGAGATGTGCTGTTCCGGGGGTCGATCGGGAGAACCGATTTCCCTCGATGCGATCTGCACCAGCTCCATAAAAGCATCCGTGAAAAGCTGATGACCCTTCCTCCCGAAACTGTGGTTTATCCGGGGCATGGACCCGCCACCACGATTGGTTTCGAGATGGAAAACAATCCTTTCCTCCATCTTGGGTAGAGGCTGTTCGGACGGCCTGAAACAGCTCACAATCACCCCCATGAAACGCCGCCTGGCACGCCGTTCATTGTGGATCATCGCTGCCCTTGGAATCCTGGGGTTCGGCCTGTCGATCGAGTCTTACCGTGAATTCGGCAAGGCCATGATGGGTGAGGGAACCTGGTGCAGCTTCGGGGAGCTGTCGAGCTGTGAAAAAGCCTTCGAGAGCGACTACTCAGTCCTTTTTGGCAGGCCGATATCGGTCTATGGGGCAGTGGCGTATTTCCTGGCCACCTCCATGGCGGTTGTGGGTCTGATCAATGGCGGTCCTTACCTGCTCGCTTCCCTTTTTCATCTGGCTCTGTTCTCGGTTCCGCTCCTGCTGGCCACCGCATATTTCGCCTGGGCGCTGTTTTTTGTCGTGCAGACTGTGTGTGTGTTGTGTGTCGGAGATTACCTGATCAATCTGAGCATTGCCGGAACCACTGCCTATGCCTGCTGGAGATTGAAACCTCCATACAAATCCCTGTTTGCCTGGGATATGAAATCGCTGTTCGGAACTGCCAAAGGGCGTTTCCAGACTGTCCTGATGGTGGTTCTTCTAATCATCCTGGGAGCGATGGTGGTCCGGTTCGAGCATTGGTATTACATGCGAATGCGTGGTTTCCACCTGATTCTGGAAAACAAAATCAACCGGATCGACACCCCTTGGACCCAGGCTTTTCCCACACGAGGGCCGGTCGATGCCCCCATCCAGGTGGTTTCTTTTGGAGATTACGAGTGCCCCTTCTGTGACATGATGAAAGAAACCTGGAACCATCTGCTGGAAAAATACCCTTCTCTGATCCGCATGACCGCAGTTGAATACCCGCTCAATTCGGACTGCAACCCGGCGGCGGCCAACAATACCAACCACCCCATGGCCTGCCGTGCCACCTCACTGGCGCTCTATGTGCTGCAGGCGCAGGGTGATGAAGCCTTCTGGAGGGTGCATGGTGAGATTTACAAGATGGGCCAGAAGCTGACCCCCGAGCTGCTGCGTGAGATTGGAAGGCGGGCGGGCCTTACCGAGGAGCAGATGAAGGCAGCGGAAGAGCAGGCGGCCCATCCGAAAGGCCTCGACAACCACCTCCGGATTGCGCATGTGCTGGACTTCCCAGGTCTGCCGATGACTCTGTTGAATGGAATCCGCATCCAGGGTTATGTGGAAGAATGGGCTTTGGTGAAGATCATCAAAGCCGAGCTGGCCAGCAAGGGGCTGACCCTGGGCGATTATAAAAAACGGTGACCAGCCGGGCAGCCCGATGGGCTTTGGCTCTGATCCTGGTGTATGGCGCGCTGCTGAGAATCGACCGGCTGCTCTCCAATCCGGATTTTAACCACCCGGACTCTCTTCGCCATTTCCTGGCAGCCGAAGACATCCATCTCAAAGAACCCTCCAGCTGGTTCGCAGTATACCGTGGGTACCTCCCTTATGCGTTATACAATCGTGTCCTGTTTGGATTGACTTCGCATCGCCCGGAAATTCAGCGTTTCGGGACTGTTCTGTTGTCGGTGGGGTTGATCGGCATCGTGGGATGGTGCGCACGAAAACGCTGCGGGGATTGGGGAGGCGTGTTTGCCGCTTATCTGGTGGCCAGTTCTCCGATCCTGATCGCCTCCAGCGACAGTGGCATCCGGGAGGATCTTTATGCCTGCCTGTGGGTTTTGCTTTTCGACCAGCTGTTTCATCTTCCAGCCGGAAACAGAAGGGCCTGGGGGCATGGAATCAGGGTGGGCGGCCTTGCCATGCTGGTATTTCTGACACGGGTGGATGCCTGCCTGGCCCTGGGGGTGATGGGCGGGCTGGCGCTGATCAGTCGCAGCGAGTGGCGGGAGCCGGAAAGAGTGTTCCCCGCGCTGGCTGTTTTTTTTCTCCTCCTGCTGGTGGTTCTGCCGGCCAATTGGATGCGAAAAAAGGATCCCTTCTATTTTGTGGATAAGGACAAAAAGACCTTTCGTTACTGGGCCAACATGGAATTCAAAGGCCAACCCGGATTTCCATCCATCGAGGAGGTGGACAACAACCTGCGGGTGGGTGAACCGATATCGGCCTGGACCTATTTCGGTTCGATTCTGGGCTGGGAGGAAACCGCAAGGCGTTTTGGCAGGGGGTACCTGCATTTTCTCGTCAAAAACTTCATGACTGGCGTTTATCGCCTGGATGCCCTTCCCAATCAGGTGGGGATTGTGGGTCTGCTGACAATGCTGGGGATTGCCCTGGAGTTCTATCGCAGGCGATGGGAGCTGCCGTTGGCTCCGTTTGTGCTGCTGGCGGGGACGATCTGGACCTACAACATCCCCGGGGGGCGGGATCTCCGTTTTTATCAGGCCGCCATTCCCTTTGCAGTCCTGCTCGCAACCACCGCGGCCTGCCAGATGATGCAATGGATCCTCTCTCTCAAGGGGAAGTGGCTGCGGATCCCGCTGTTGAGTCTGCTGCCGGTGCTGGTGGTGGCAAACCCCTGGAATCATGACCTCAAGACCTCGTTCCCCTGGCGTGTCGGCCCAACTTCCGATCCGATTCAGCTGGCAGGAAGATTTCCCCTCGAATTCGGCCCCTCGCTTCGGCTGAAGGGGTATGAACTCCGTCGAATTGGCCCACTCGGGCTGTGGACCATTCCCTCTGAAGAGATCGCACCTGGACAGAGGTTCCTTCTCAGGCTGTTCTGGTCCTGCCGCAAGGAGATCCCCGAGGCTGGGGAATACCATGCCTTCCTCGAACAGGATGGGCTGGGTCGGTTTGGGATGATGCGCCCATTTTCACTGATCGGAAAATTCCCTGTGAACCACTGGCCGCGTGGACTGCATATAGTGGATGAAATCGAATACCTGGTTTACAAGGGTGTCCCAGCGGGGACAACCCGAATTCGAGTCGGTGTTAAGGGGGGTGGGCTGCCAGGCGCACTGGAGCACGAACTGACAGTCTTCACGCTGAAAAAGAAATCCGGGATATTCTTCCCATGAGCCTGATTCTGCTTCTGGCCGCTTTCATTGCGGGGAGCATCCCCTTCTCATGGCTGCTGGTGAGGATTCTGAAAGGAATCGACCTGCGGACAGTCGGGAGTGGAAATCCCGGGGCGACCAATGCCATTCGAGTTGTTGGGCCGTGCTGGGGAGGCCTGGCGATGGCGCTCGATGTTGGAAAGGGGTTGTTTGCGGGTGCATGCCTGCCGCTCCTGGTCCAGGATCCACCCGGCTGGCTTCCAGCCCTGTGCGGGTGCATGGCGATCCTCGGGAATGTATTTTCTCCCTTCCTGAAATTTCGGGGCGGCAAAGCGGTTGCAACTGCCGGTGGGGTCTTTTTCGGTTTGTCTCCGCGTGCCACCTTGCTGGTTGCCATCCTGTTTTTCACTCTGCTGAAGATAACCCGCAAGACCTCGATCGCATCACTTTCCTGCGCGTTGATTCTTCCCCTGGCGATCAGCGTCGAGGCCTGCCTGGCTATCGGTGATCACCCCAACCGGTGGGTGGTGATGCTGGTATGGGCCGCCGCGGGAATCGTCACCCTCAGGCACCGTGAAAATATCTCCCGATTGCTGGCCGGACGGGAATCCACAATCACACCCACTGAAAAGGTGCAGCCATGAACCAGGATCGATCGAATTTATCGGAGCGAGCGGTGGTGTTCGGAGCAGGCAGCTGGGGATCGGCCCTGGCGCACCTGCTGGCGAGCAAAGGCGTTCCCACCAGCATCTGGAGCTTCAGCGAACAGGAAGCCTGCCAGCTCAGCCAGGAGAGGACCCTTCCATCGAAGTTGCCGGGTTTTTCCCTGCACAAAGACATTGTCATCTCAAGCAAACTGGATCTGCTGCTGGAAAATGCCACTGTGCTGGTGTTCGCTGTCCCGAGCTGCTTCACCCGCTCGACCGCTGTGCAGGTCGGCCAGGCCCTTGGGGATCGAGCCAGGGGCTGTTGTGTCGTGTCGGCCTCAAAAGGGTTTGAGATGGAGACCTTGAAGTCCATGTCCACAGTGCTTGGTGAGGAGCTCGATACCCCCAGCCTGGTTGCGCTCTCCGGCCCCACTCATGCCGAGGAGGTGGTTCTCGGTCTTCCCACCACTGTTGTCGCGGCATCGCGGCGGATGGAAGCCGCCTGCCGTGCCCAGTCTCTTTTCATGGCGCCCAGTTTTCGGGTGTACACTTCTGAAGATGTCCTTGGGGTCGAGCTGGGAGGGGCTTTGAAAAATCTGGTGGCGATTGCCGCGGGCGCTGCAGCTGGAATGGGATTCGGTGATAACACCATGGCAGCCCTGGTCACACGCGGCCTGGCAGAAATCACCCGCCTGGGAGTCGCGATGGGCGCCGATCCCCTGACTTTTTCCGGGCTTTCAGGCCTGGGGGACCTGGTGGTTACCTGTGCCAGCCGCCACAGCCGGAACCGCCGCCTCGGGATCGCCCTGGCTGCCGGAAAAACACTTGATGAAGCCCTCAAGGAAATTGGCATGGTGGTGGAGGGAGTCGAAATGGCCCGTTCGGTCAAATCGCTGGTCCAGCGTTATGGGGTGGAGATGCCGATTGCCGTCCAGGTTGCTGAAACCCTTTTCGAGGGTGTGCCGGTCAAAGAAGCAGTGCGTGCCCTGATGCTGCGTGACCCGAAACCTGAAGTACAGATTCTCTGATCGTTTCCAGAAAACCAGGAGGTAAGCCATGTCTTTCATGAACAAATCCATTCTTTCTGTTCTCGCTGTCTGGGTGGCCTTGATTCCTGTTGCGGTCAACGCGGAAATAGAGGCCAGAGACATCGGTGGCCGGCTCGAGTTGTTTGTCGACACATATCTTGTGGAGCGTTTTGAAGGAACTTCTCTCCAGAAAGCCGAACCAGTTCCCGGGGAGCATGTCCTGGCATTCGATCGCCCTTGGGAAGGCCCCTTTTGCGGGTATGTGACTGTTCTTCAGAATGGCGATTTCTTCCAGGCTTATTATCGAGGCCTCCGCACAGCCGGGAAAGATGGCTCCGAGGCCGAAGTCACCTGTTATGCCGAGAGCCGGGATGGGCTGGCCTGGGAACGTCCGAACCTGCGCCTGTTCGAGGTGGGTGGCACCCTGGATAACAATGTGATCCTGTCGGGCATGGCCCCGTTCTCTCACAATTTCAGCCCGTTTCTCGATTCCCGCGAGGGAGTTCCCGCCGAGGAGCGATACAAGGCTCTGGCAGGAACATCCGAAACCGGCCTGTATTCCTTCGTCTCACCGGATGGCATCCATTGGCGGAAGCATTCTCAGGAACCTGTCATGAGAGAGGGAGCTTTCGATTCCCAGAATGTTTCATTCTGGTCGGAGACTGAGCAGCAGTATGTGTGTTATCTGAGGACCTGGACCACAGGGGCTTTTGAAGGGATTCGCACCATCAGCCGCAGCACTTCAAAAGACTTTCAGAACTGGAACGCACCCAGACAGATGGGGTTTGGAGAAACTCCCCTGGAGCATCTGTATACCAATCAGACACTGGCCTATTTCCGTGCCCCGCACCTTCTGATCAGCCTTGCAGCCCGCTTTATGCCGGGGCGCCGGGTTGTCGCTTCGGATCAGGCGGGTGCGATCGGAGTGGATGAAAGGTACTCCGGGGATTGTTCCGATACAGTACTTCTGACCAGCCGGGGTGGCGAACAGTATGATCGCACCTTCATGGAGGCTTTTGTGCGGCCAGGCCTGGGGCTGGAAAACTGGACCTCACGAACCAATTACTGTTCGCGAGGGATCATCCCCTCCGGGCCGGATCATATTGCCTTCTACATCCAGCGCCATTATGGGCAGGACAGCCACTACCTTCAGCGGATGCTGCTGCGGACCGATGGTTTCAGTTCGGTTCATGCCTCATACACCGGAGGAGAGATGATCACCCGGCCGATTCGCTTTGAAGGCAGCAGGCTGATCCTGAATGCCGCGACCTCGGCCGCAGGCGGGATTCGTGTTGAGATACAGGATGCAGCTGGGACTCCACTGGCGGGATACAGCCTGGCGGATGCCCATGAATTTGTCGGTGATCAGATCGATGCGGTGGCTTCCTGGAAAGGGGGATCGGATCTCTCAGCACTGGCCTCACAGCCGGTTCGTCTGCGTTTTGTGATGAAGGATGCGGATCTGTATTCCCTGCAGTTCAGGCCATAGCTGGCTGTAAAGGCTCTCCATGCCGGGCGCTTCAGGCGCCATTCAGAATCTTTGCGAGGAACCGCCCGGTATAGGATTGCTTGTTGCGCGCCAGACTCTCTGGGGAACCTGTGGCAACGACTGTTCCGCCATCCAGGCCGCCCTCGGGTCCCAGGTCAATGATCCAGTCGGCGCTTTTGATGATGTCGAGGTTGTGTTCGATCACCACCACAGTATTCCCTTTTTCGACCAGTCGGTTCAAAACCGAGAGCAGGCGGTCAATGTCAGCAAAATGCAGCCCGGTGGTCGGTTCATCGAGGATATACAGGGTGCGGCCGGTTTCGATCTTGCAGAGTTCCTTGGCCAGTTTGACACGCTGGGCCTCGCCTCCGGAGAGAGTGGTGGCACTCTGGCCCAGATGGATGTATCCCAGCCCGACATCCATCAGTGTCTGGAGGATGCGTTTGATTTTTGGAATTTCACTGAACAATTCGATCGCCTGGCTGACAGACAGGTCAAGCACATCTGCGATGGAATGCCCTTTGAATTTGACCTGGAGGGTTTCCCGCTTGAAACGGGTGCCTTTGCAGACATCGCAGGTGACGAACACATCCGCCAGGAAATGCATTTCGATCCGCTTGACTCCATCGCCATCACAGGCATCGCAACGGCCGCCTTTGACATTGAAGGAGAACCGGCCGGCCTGATATCCCCGCTGCCTGGCTTCAGGCAGCTCGGCAAACAGGCTGCGGATCGGATCGAAAACCTTGGTGTAGGTTGCCGGATTGGACCGTGGTGTCCGGCCGATTGGTTTCTGGTCGATATCGATCACCTTGTCGAGGTTTTCCAATCCCAGGATATCCTCATGCTTCCCGGGAATATCGGAAGCTCCATTGAGCCGTGAGGCCAGGGCCTTGTAGAGCACCTCATTGATGAGGCTCGATTTGCCCGAGCCGGAAACACCGGTGATGCAGGTAAAGGTCCCCAGTGGAATTTCGACATCGATCCCTTTGAGATTGTTTTCCGCCGCGCCGATGACAGCCACCTTCCTGCCATTGCCTTTGCGGCGGCTGGGAGGAACATGGATTTTTATCCGGCCTGAGAGGTACTGGCCGGTGAGGGATTCCGGATGTTTTTTGATCTCTTCACCTGGACCTTCCGCAACAATTTCTCCGCCCGCAGCACCTGCGCCGGGTCCGAAATCGACAATCCAGTCGGACCTTTCCATGGTCTCCTCATCATGCTCGACCACGACCACTGTGTTGCCCAGATCGCGCAGCCGGCAGAGGGTGTCGATCAGCTTCTGGTTGTCACGCTGGTGCAGGCCGATGCTGGGCTCATCGAGGATATAGAGGACACCCATCAATCCACAGCCGATCTGGCTGGCCAGCCGGATTCTCTGGGCTTCACCGCCCGAAAGGGAAGGTGCGGAGCGTTCAAGTGTCAGATAATAAAGCCCCACATCGAGCAGAAACCGGAGCCTGCCACGAATCTCGCGCAACACCTCTCCGCCGATTGTCAGTGAAAGGTCAGGGAGCTTTTCCGGGACCTGGTCGAGAGGGTGGGTGATGAAGCCGATGCCATGCAGGTTATTCTTGCGGTTATTGGTGCCCGACGGGGAAGGGCGCACTGCTGCGAATGATGTTTCCCCCGCGAGCGCATCAAAAAACTGCAATCCCTGCTCCACTGTCATGCGGGTGACATCGACAATCGAGCGGGATCCCAGCAGGACTGCGGCGCTTTCCGGCCGGAGCCGCCCTCCTCCGCAGGAATGGCAGGGAACAGGGGTCATGTACTGCTCGAGAAGCCAGGATCGCATTCCTTCGCTGGAGGTGTTTTCAAACCACTTGCGCAGCAGGGGAATCACCCCTTTCCAGGAAATCTGACCTTTCTCTCTGGATCCGGGGCCATAAAAGATCAGATCCTTCTGGTTTTTCTTCAGCTTGCTGAAGGGGGCATTGAGGTCGAACTCAGCATACTCGGCAAGTTCTTTGAGCTGCTGGCGGAGAGAACGGGACCAGTGGGACTGTTTCCCCGACTCGAACACACTGCGCAGAGGGCCGATCGCTCCCTGGCGAATCGAACGGGAAGGGTCACGGACAATTCGATCCGGGTCATACTCGAGCTTGCGTCCAAGACCATCGCATTCGCCGCACATGCCCTTGGGATTGTTGAATGAGAATTGCTGCGGGGTGAGCTCGTCATAGCTGATGCCGCAATCGATGCAGGCGCTGCGCTGAGACATCAGAATCTCTTCGCCATCGATCACCTTGAGAAGCAGCAGGCCTTCCCCTTTTTCGAGTGTGGTTTCAACCGAATCCGCCAGACGGGATTCGATTCCCTCGCGCAGGATAATGCGGTCCACCACAATTTCGATGGTATGCTTGAGGCGTTTGTCGAGCTCGACTTCAGCGTTTTTTTTGCCTTCCGCCGGGAGCAGGCGGTCAAGCTCATAAATTTCTCCATCGACTCGCGCCCGGGCGAATCCATCCCGGCGCATATCTTCGAAGAGATCGCGATATTCCCCCTTGCGGTCACGGATCACTGGAGCCAGCAGCATCATCCGTGTGCCCGAAGGAAAATGGGTGATTCGTTCGATAATCTGCTCGGTGGACTGGGCGCCGACCGGTTTGCCGCATTTGTGGCAATGCTGGGTTCCGATGCGCGCCCACAGCACACGCATGTAATCGTAAATTTCGGTGACAGTGCCGACTGTCGAACGGGGGTTTTTGCTGGTGCTTTTCTGCTCGATGGAGATGGCCGGTGACAATCCACCGAGGTAATCCACACGGGGTTTCTCCATCTGCCCCAGGAACTGCCGGGCATAGGCCGAAAGGGATTCGACATAACGCCTCTGCCCTTCGGCATACAAGGTGTCGAAAGCCAGGGAGGATTTCCCTGACCCGGACACACCAGTGAAAACCACGAGCTTGTTCCGGGGAATTTCGAGATTGATATTCTTGAGGTTATGTTCGCGTGCGCCGCGAATAACAATTTTATCCTGAGACATTGATAGAAAGTATCACCCGGATGGATTGGCCTGCCCGCCGATCCAGTCCTCGGAAGGGGAAAAGACTTCGGAGAGGAGGAACCCTCCGGGGCTGATTCCTGGCTCACGGCCATCAATCAGAAAACGTGTGAATTGAAATTCCGATCCCAGCGAGGAGAGTGTATGCACAATGGCATACAGGCAAGCCCCAACCTGGAGCGGATCGGCACTCTGCCAGGATTCCGGAACATTCACCAGATCGATATAAATCGTGCGATTGTCACGGTCAAAGAAGGCAGTCCGAAACTGGATTTCCGGCGGCACTGCGGGCTGCAGGCTGGGGGATGAAGGGGTGGCCCGCAACGCTTCGAGAACATTCATGACCCGCCCCATCAGATGAATGGCTCCGGGAATGGTCCGATTTTCAGGAACCAGAAGAAATGTCGATGGATCGAGGCAGAAAATCTGGGCATTGAATGAATCTGTGGCCTTGAGCAGTGGTTCGGTGCCGGTGACATCGATATTCTGGGGGGATGATCCGGATTCGGAGGTAGCCTCCACCAGCGGCACCTGGCCGGAAAGCAGGCCCGATTTCCAGACAAAGACCGCTGTTACCGCGAGGATGACCATCAGCAGCAGGGTCACCACCATCATCCAGGCGAAAAGAAACTCATTACGTGCCACAGTGAACAATCAACGACAGCTGGGCTGTCATCCTTTCCGAATCTGGGCCAGAGAGGACCCGATAATCTCGGCCGTTTTTTTGATTTCCTCATCCGACTGGGATGGTGATATCCCAAGGTTAATCAAAACACCTGGTGCTTCTCTCCCCTGGAGAACCTGATAGGGTCCGCCACGCAGCCCAATGCTCCGGTTATCGCCGAAAGTGCTGACGAAATTCCTGCACATCAGGTCGGCGATGGCACGGCTGTCCCGTTTGTAATTCTGGCTGACCCGGTTCCACTCGACCAGTTCGGACCCTTTTGCACCCGGCGATGGAGCATCGTAATAACAAAATGAAGATTTCATCACCGGCGAAGCCGATTCAATCCGGAAAGCGAGCAGTGTATCGGTGTCCATGTATGTTTTTTCCGGTGTCTTCGGATTCCAGGAGACACTTTTCAGCTTAATGCCATTCCCTTCGAGGATGCGGCGCAGTTCCTCGACCAGGCGTGCAGTCGGGCTGGCCGATTGCCCGGTCGCTGAAGCGATGGCATTTTGTGATGGCAGCAGGATCGCCATGACACTTTTGATCTGAAGATCACCCGAAGAGGAGGGTGGCGGTTCTTCGGGTTCGCCCTCTGACCCCTGTTCTGCCAGGGGCGGTTCAGCGGGTGGCTCTTCCTCCTGGCCGGGCAGCTTGTAATTGGGGTAACGGCTGAAAACAGTCTCCAGAAGCCCTCGAGAGACATAAACTTCCCCATTGCGCAGAATGGGGGCCTGGGGCCATTCGACAATATCCGGCCCACACCGCCCCAGCGGAGAACCAACCACCAGTGAAAAACTCAATCCGCCCTCAGGCTCTATCAGGACCGCACGCCTCAAGAGTGCATTCCAGGACAGGGATGCGCCCAGCACCGCCTGGATATCGGTCAGTGAATAGACATTCAGATCCCCGGCCTGTTCCTCTGGTATGACCTTCTCCAGCAAACTATCGAGGGCCTTCTGTGCAGAGCAGGGAGGCACAGGGACAAGAAGAAAAACCCCGATCAGGCCGGCCAGGAGAATGAAATGTTTGTGAATGGACATCATGATTTTTTTCAGCCAGACGGAATTTTCTCTCTGCCTCTCCTCGCAGTCATCATAGCAACCCCTTTTTGACTTCGGCAACATGCGCCGGAAAGAGTTCTGTAAGAAAAGAGTTCTGCTTGACAGCCGTAAGCGCTTTGGTAGTTTGTGTCTCGACAACCATGAGATACCAAAACCGTACTAATATGGACCTTTTCCGTGCCAGCCGTGAAGTCATCCCGGGCGGTGTCAACAGCCCGGTACGCTCTTTCCAGTCGGTTGGCAAACCCCCTGTGTTTATTTCCCATGCCAAGGGGTGCCAGGTTTTCGATGTCGAAGGGAAATCGTATATCGACTATATCGGATCCTGGGGCCCGATGATCCTGGGACATGCGAATAATGAAATTGTGCAGGCCCTCCAGAAGGCGGTGAAATATGGCACCTCCTATGGGCTGCCGACTCCCATCGAATGTGAGCTGGCGGAGCTGGTGTGTGAATTGATTCCCTCGATCGAGATGATCCGGATGGTCAACTCCGGAACCGAGGCAACCATGACCGCCCTGCGCCTCGCAAGAGGATTTACCGGCCGGGACCGGGTGATCAAATGTGCCGGTTGCTACCATGGCCATGTGGATTCGCTGCTGGTGGAGGCAGGCTCCGGGGCCACCACCTTCGGGCACCCTTCCAGCCCGGGGATCCCGGAACGTCTGGCGCATCTGACCGAAGTCGCGCAGTTTAACAATCTCGCTTCCTTCGAAACGATTTTTCATGAATACCCCCATGATATAGCCGCGGTGATCATCGAGCCGGTCGCGGGAAATATGGGGGTGGTGGCGCCTCAATCAGGATTTCTGGAGGGGCTGCGGAAACTGTGTGATGAGCATGGCAGCCTGTTGATATTCGATGAGGTTATGACCGGCTTTCGAGTGGACCGGGGTGGTGCTCAGGCGCTCTATAAAATCCAACCGGATCTGACCACGCTGGGGAAAATCCTCGGCGGAGGGATGCCTGTAGGGGCCATCGGCGGCCGTCGTGAAATCATGTCACGGCTCTCCCCGCTCGGCCCGATCTACCAGGCCGGCACCCTCTCCGGGAACCCCATGGCAATGACAGCGGGTTTGAAAGCCCTCCAGATGCTGCGGGTGAGCAACCTGTATGAGATCCTTGAGAATCTTTCTGCCGACCTTGAAAAAGGCCTCCTGCAGCGGGCTGAGGCTGCGCGTCTTCCCATCCGGATCAACCGGGTCGGAAGCATGATGACCGTCTTTTTCTCCGAGGATGAAGTGGTTGACTTTGGCACGGCGAAAAAGAGCGACCTGGGGGCTTTCTCACGCTTTTTTACTGAAATGCTGAATGGCGGCATCCTGCTTCCTCCCTCTCAGTTTGAGGCCTGGTTTGTATCGGGCGCTCATGCCGATATGCATATCCGCAAAACGCTGGATGTGGCCGAGAAAGCTTTCAAGGAAATCTGACCTCTATCTGTATGGCCGGGATCGGGTACAATTTATAAAGTGTTACAGAGACAGAATCGATTTCGTTGTTATAATACGTTAAAGTCACACAGAGGAGTTCTTTCTTGAGTTCATATCTTCGTACAAGCCTGTTCTGGATCATCCTGCTGGTTGTCCTCATGCTGGTTGTGGTCGGTTTCCGCCGCCAGCAGACCATTAGCCTGACTACCACGGATTTCATCACTCTGCTGGAAAACGGGCGTATCCGGGATGTCCGCCTTTCGGAAACTCAGGCCAAAGGGACACTCAACCTGGATGGAATCGATGATATCGAGCACCTGCTTTCAAGAGAAACGCGCAACTCGATCCAACGCAGCCTGGGGAGCCTCAATCCCTCACAGGATTTCATCTGCCCCAATCTGACAGCCAATGCTTCCGCGATCGCCAGGCGTATTGATGAATTGAATGCCTCCGGACGCAAATCAGCTACCGCACCGAAACTGATTCAGCTTCGTGAAAATCCACAGAGCGGGTGGATTTTGACCGCCCTGTCGACAGTCTTTCCGATCCTGCTGATTGTCGGATTGTGGATCTTCTTCCTGCGGCAGATGCAGGCCGGTGGCAGGAACGCCATGTCCTTTGGAAAGAGCCGCGCACGCCTCAACAGCGATAATGATAATAAAGTGACCTTCGATAATGTCGCTGGCTGTGATGAAGCTAAAGAAGAACTTCGCGAGGTGGTCGAATTCCTCAAAGACCCCCAGAAGTTTCAACGGTTAGGGGCAAAGATTCCCAAAGGGGTGCTGTTGTTCGGCGCTCCCGGCACTGGTAAAACATTGCTGGCCAAGGCGGTGGCGGGTGAAGCCAATGTCCCCTTTTTCAGCATCAGTGGATCGGATTTCGTGGAGATGTTTGTCGGTGTTGGCGCGGCACGTGTCCGTGATCTCTTCGAACAGGGAAAGAAAAATGCCCCCTGCATCATCTTCATCGATGAAATCGATGCGGTCGGAAGGCAGCGGTTTGCGGGACTGGGGGGTGGCCATGATGAGCGTGAGCAGACCCTCAACCAGCTGCTGGTGGAAATGGATGGATTCAGCGCCACGGAAGAGGTGATTCTGGTCGCCGCCACGAACCGTCCGGATGTTCTCGATCCGGCGCTACTGCGGCCGGGGCGGTTTGATCGGCAGATTTCGGTCGATCCCCCCGATGTGAAAGGGCGTGAGGAAATCCTGCGGGTGCATACCCGGAATGTGGTTCTGGACAAATCAGTCGACCTCAAAGTTCTTGCGCGCCGGACCCCCGGATTTTCGGGAGCGGATCTGGCCAATGCGGTGAACGAGGCGGCGCTGCTGGCAGCGCGGCGCAACAAGGACCGTGTCGATATGCAGGACTTCGAGGATGCTGTGGATCGAGTCATGGCCGGACCCGAAAAGCGCTCAAAGGCCATGTCCGAAAAAGAGAAACGGATTGTCGCGTATCATGAAGCCGGCCATGCTCTTATGTACCATTTCCTCGAAGAGCTCGATCCACTTCACAAAGTCTCGATCCTGCCGCGTGGCCGTGCGCTGGGATACACCATGCACCTCCCGACCGATGACAAGTTCCTGACCGGCAGAAATGAACTGCTCGGCACCATCACCGCCCTGCTCGGCGGTCGAGTGGCCGAAGAAATCGCCCTGGGTGAGATTACGACTGGAGCGAGCAATGACCTGGAACGCGCCACTGCGCTGGCTCACCGGATTGTGTGTGAATGGGGAATGAGCCACCGTCTGGGGCCCATCACTTTTGGGAAAAATGAATCCACAGTCTTTCTCGGCAGGGATATCGCCAAGGATCGCGGCTACAGCGAAGAAATCGCTTTCGAAATCGACAAGGAAATCCGGCGGATTGTCGATGAGTGTTATGCACGCTCCCGCAACCTGCTGGAAACGCATCGAAACCAGCTGGATATGCTTGCCAGTGCGCTGCTCGAACGCGAGGTGCTCGATAAACAGCAGGTGGAACTGCTCTTCGAGGGCCAGCTGCCACCCTTCGACAATAACTCAAAAACCCCGGCTCTGGTGGATGATTCGCCGCAGTCTCAGAGCGGCGGGGAAAAGCGTATCGAAGACCTCCCTTCGAGCCTGGGAAACCCTGCACCCTCTCCAGCATAAAACTGGAGGATTCTGAGTGGGCATCCCTGGGATGAAAGAACTCGCTTTATCTCCCGCCCACTCGAAAATTCTCCTGTTCATCCTGCTGGGGATCCTGATGGTTCTGGCTGCGACACTCCTGCTGGAAACAGTGTGTTACACTGCGTATGACCTGCGGGGATCAGAACCTTCCCTCGAGTCGCTGAGTGAGAGCATCACCCTCAGATTTCGTGGCGGCGAACCGCTTTCATGGCCCCATCTGCTGTACCGCTATTCGATATCGATTGCCCTGCTGGTGCTGGCGTATCACTGCCTGGCTTTGCAGGCCTGGGCACGCTACGGGCTGATCGGGGCGCTCGGCCTGGATATGGGGATCTGGTTTCTTCATGCGCTGCGTTATATTCTCACGCAAACAGATTTCACGCTGGCAAGGGAACAGATCCTCCTCGAAATTCTTGTGGTTTTTTTCGAGGGATTCCTTCTCTGGCTTTTATGCCATCCGAATGTAATTGGGCATTTCGCAAATCGGGCTGAAAGGAGTAAGATCGCTCCACTATGGAAGAGTCATCCCTGAAGCCGAATCTGAAACAGCTTGTCAAAGATTGCCAGTTTCTGTTCACCAATCTGTCTGAAAAAAACCGCTCACTTTCAGAAGACTGGAACCGGGTGATGGATCGGCTGGAAAACCAGCCGGAAACCGCAAGCCAGTCCGATGATGCAGCTTCTCATCTGAGTGTCGGAGATATTGCGGGTTCCTTCAGCGCTCTCTTCAGGCATTTTTCCCAGTTGTTTGAAACACTGGTCGGCTCGCTCCAGGAAAATGAAAGCCTGAAAAAAGAGTGCCATTCTCTCCAATCCGAGCTGGCGCGCTTCACTGAGCAGGTGATCCTCCTCGATCAGGCCCAGGCGAATTTGAAGGAGCAGCTGGGTGCGAAGGAGGCTGAAGCAGCCAGGCTCCGTTCACAGCAGGCCCAGATGGACCTGGAGCGAACCTCGGCGCTCGCCCAGATCATGTCTCATGAAGGGCAGCTGGCCGAGTTCCAGGAGCGATTCCGGAGGCTCGAGGAAGACCAAGCCTACCAGGCCCAGCAGGAAGCCTACCACATCGAAACCATCAGCCGCCTGGAGACTCAGGCAAAAGAATTGCAGCAGGCCCTGTCTCAGGCTGAAGCAGACAAATCCCGTGCTGAAGCCTCACTGCTGGCAACTGAACAGGCTCACCAGCAGTCCCGGCAGCACCATCGCGAGCTGGAATCACGCATCGCCATGCTGGAAAAAGCCCTGCAGGGGCCGCCTGCCACTGGAGGTCATGAGCCGAAAGCGGAAATCCCGGAAAGTCGGGTTGAAAAATCATTTGAGAGCAGTCCCGAACCATCCCTGCCCCATAAACCTCAGGAAGCCATGGAAACTCCGATATCCGATTTTCCAGATCTCAAAGATATTTCAACCGAACTCTCCTCGGATGCATTTCCTTTCCAAGACACTTTGTCCGAAGCGGATCTCCTGCAATTTCAGGCCGGGTCCGGGCAAATTGATTCGCTGGTCCTTCGTGAAGAAGAACTGCGCATGGATGGGATCGAAAACAAACCCATAGCGCCTGAACCGGAAGCCGTGAAAACTCTCCCCTTCCCGGATGATCCACCTTCTGCGCCGGACACAGTTGAAAGCAGGGTGGAAGAAGCTCCACACCTGCCGGAAGAGTTCGACTCCCGTCCCGTCGAGATCAGTGATGGCCCCACTCCTTCAATCATGCCTCCCGATCCACCGGAACAATTGGCCGAAGGGGGAGGGGAAGAATCCCCCGCAGATATCCTCGACCGAGCCTTTGAACAAGACTCCCAGGACCTGCTGGAACCTTTATCCACACCCCGGGATGAAAAACTGGGGCTTGAAGATCTCAGCAAACCATCCCTGCCTGCCTCTGGGATCCTTTCGGAACCATTTGAGCTTCCGGGGGAATCAGAGACTGAGTCTCCGCCTCGAAGCGAAGCGGAAGCCCAACGGCCTTCCGGCCTGGAATCCGCCAGCGATGTGCTTTCCAGAATGTTCTCGAAGCTGGACTCCGGACCAGAGGACGATCTGGACCTGGATGAAATCCTGGAAAGTTTGTCAAAGCCTTCCAAACCTATTGAAGCAGCCCCTTCAGCACCCGCGCCGACCCCTTCTGCAGGTCTCGCGGATCCCTCTCCGGCCACCCCTTCAGGCTCCGCCATGCCTTTTCCCTATCCGGAAATAACTGGTGAGAAACTGGACTATTTCCATGGGAAACGGGTGCTGCTGGTGGGTGGGGATGAGCGCTTCCTGTCAGATTACCAGCACCTGTTCGGGATGGCGAAAGCGGGGCTGACTTATTTTCCGAGCCTGTTGCAGCTCGAGAAAAAGGGGTTGAAAATCTGTTTATCTGAAGCGGATGCGGTTGTGGTGTTTGGCCGTGCGGTCAATGAGCCGGGCATTCTCCGGCTTCGCCAGAGTGCTGAAGAAATCAACTGCCCGGTGGTCGAGCATCTCTCCTCGGGGCTGATTTCGCTGTATCATTATCTTCAGAAAGTTCAATAAGGCCTATTGACAGAAGAATCGACCTCTTCTTTGATTATATGTTGTCCATGGCATCATCAATGTGCGGATAAACAGGGCATTTTGAGAACTCGAAAACCGCCCGGGTGGAAATGACTTAATTCTGGTAGAAAACTCTCTCGTCATTCCCGATTCCTTCGGTCCCCCTGTTCAATGCCGGTTGCCTGGTTCTCATCAGTTTGAGATATCCATGTATGGGATACAGTAAATAAATTGCAGAGGTATCGTGAGATCCTGTCACTTCAGGCGGATTCTGAGGTCTTGAAAGGGCCTTGTCTCTGGAAAGTCGGCAGGCTTTTGGAAGGTCAAGGTGGGAGAGGATTGCACCCCACCGGATGGACAGACCAGCGGCGCCTCGGGGATTAACTGCCATGAAATTGATGGATTACCTTTCCGATGAACAGATTGTGATGGATTTGAAAGCCACCACCAAGATCGAGGTTCTGAAAGAAGTTGCCGACTTTGCTTACGGGAAAGGGCTGATTCCGGATGGGAATGCCCTGTTCCGCGGATTAGCCGAACGGGAGGATCTGATCAGCACCGGGATCGGTGGAGGAATTGCAATCCCCCATACACGTTACCCGGGGCCGGAAAAACTTTTCATTATTCTCGCTCGCAGTAAGAAAGGGGTGGATTTTGACGCCCTGGATGGAGAGCCAGTATTTCTGTTTATTGTCATCGCGGGGCCGGAAAGTGCGGATAAAGAACAGCTGAAGATCCTCTCCCGGACCGCACGCCTGCTCAAGCAGGCGGAATTTCGCGACCGGCTGCTGGGGATGGAAACCCCCGCAGATGTTTTTGGTTGCATTCAGGAAGAGGAAGCGTTGTTTTAGGCAGTCAGACCAGTCTGAAAGCTGGAAATTACCCATCGAGGCCAATGACCCCATGCACCTGCTGATAGTGGTTCTTAACCATCCCGAGAAGCTGGAAGAATTGCTGGAAGGTTTCATCGAACTGGAAATCCCCGGCGCGACCATCCTGGATTCAGTCGGGATGGGAAGTGTTCTGGGCCGGGAAATCCCCATTTTCGCCGGGTTCCGATCCCTGTTTGCTGGAAATCGCCCCAACAGCAAAGTGCTGCTTTCGCTGGTTGACCGGGATGAAAAACTCGATGAGGTGCTGGATTTCATCGATCGGCACATGAATGCCGATGGCAGCACGGGCAGCGCATTTTCCATTGCTGTTCCGGTTTCCGAGGTTCGCGGCGCACGTATCCGCTACAAACGGGATGCCCTCGGATAATCGAGTCCACAGCACTCTGTTTCAGGGGATGTGCGACCTGTTGAACCTGCTGGTTCATCTGCAGACACTTCTCGCCGGCATTGGATTGAAAGTGGTGCGTGCGGGGGGTGGGTTGACCTTCAGCGGGTTTTCGTTGCAGGTTGCTCCCCAATCACCAGTGGACTGGGTGGGTTATCACTATGACCGTCCCCGTGAAATTCTCTATCTCATCCAGGACCGGAAAATCCCCGCAGATTGCCCGCTCAGCCGGCTGAGGCGCCTGGATCAACGCCGGTATGAAAGGTCATTCCTTCTCGAGGAGCCTTTTTTCTCAGGAGACGAAAAGGAGCAGATCGATCTTCTGGAAGCCTTTATCCGGGAGACTGTGAGTTATCTTCAGACCCTGCCGAACGATGAGGAACCCTCTGGCGATGACCCTTTCATTCCGATCCTGAGTTGACAGAAGAAACAGCTGGCTTTTTATTAAAGCACACTCGCCATGGTATTCAACTCAATCTCCTTTTTCATTTTCTTTGCGGTGGTGCTGATCCTCCATCACATGCCATTCCCATGGAACGTGAAGAAATTCAACCTGCTGATTGCTTCATACATCTTTTATGGGGCTTGGAATCCTCCCTTTTTGTTTCTGTTATGGTTCGTGAATCTGCTGGACTGGTTTGTGGGTTCGGCGCTCGGGCGGCTCCAGAATGAGCGGCTCCGATTCGGGCTGTTGATGTTCAGCCTGATTGCCAACCTGGGGCTGCTCGCCTTATTCAAATACAGCTCCTTTCTTCTGGATTCGGCGAGTGTGCTGCTGGCCTGGTTTGGAATCGCCTGGAGCCCTCCCCACCTGGAGGTGGTGCTGCCGATCGGTATTTCTTTTTACACCTTTCACACCATGGCATATACCATCGATGTGTATCGCAGGGCGGTTCAGCCCTGGAAATCTTTCCTGGATTTCGGGGTGTATGTGGCATTCTTTCCGCAGCTGGTGGCGGGGCCGATTCTGCGGGTCAAGCACTTTCTCCCACAGTGCCTGACTCCACGGCGTGCGACACCCCGTGAGTTCAGCTGGGGGCTGATGCTGCTCTCCCTGGGAGTTTTCGGGAAAGTGATCCTAGCTGACTGGGCTTTCGGTCCGGTGGCGGATGAAGTGTTCAGCTTTTCAGGCAGGGCGAGCACATTGGATGCCTGGACCGGGGTCCTGGCCTTTTCCGGACAGATTTATTTCGATTTCGCCGGATATTCATTGTGCGCTATCGGGACAGCCTTGTGCCTGGGTTTTGTGGTGCCCCAGAACTTTAACTTTCCTTATGCAGCGGTAGGATTTTCGGATTTCTGGAAACGCTGGCATATTTCTCTTTCCAGCTGGTTGCGCGATTACCTTTACATTCCGCTGGGGGGGAACCGGAAGGGGACCAAAAGGACCTATGTCAATCTGATGCTGACCATGCTGCTGGGAGGATTGTGGCATGGGGCTTCCTGGCGGTTTGTCATCTGGGGTGGGCTGCATGGTTCCTACCTCGCGGTGGAAAAGTTCATACAGGAGCGTTTCGGGGCTTCAGCCGGACCGGCCCGAACGCTCTGGATGATCCCTGGAGCGTTGCTCACTTATCTGCTGGTTCTGGTGACCTGGGTCTTTTTTCGTGCCCAGGACATGGCGGCTACCGGTCATATTCTGGGAGCCATGTTTCTCGGATCGGAGCACAGCAATCTCTGTTCCGGCAGCCATATCCAGCGTGTCATGATGCTGTCAGCCGGCCTGCTCATGTTCAGCTGGTTCATGCGTGAATCATCCCTGGCAAATCTGGCCGGGCGATTGCGCTGGTGGATGATATCCATCCTGCTGGCAGCGCTTTTGTTGACCTTGTTTCTCAATTCTTCGGGGGACAGCCGTGGCTTCATCTATTTCCAGTTCTGAAATCCAGGCACCAGCGCTTCTTTATGGGAGAATCTGGGGATGGGCGCTTGCCATGACTGTGGCAGCGGTGCTGCTGCTCGAATCCCTGGCGCGCCTGTCGGGCTTCAGTGGCATGCCGGCAGATGATCGTGGGCTGTGGTGCCTGGTGCGCCATCGATTGCGGGAGCAGGATCCCTCGCAGGTGGCATTCATTGGATCTTCACGCATGCAGCTGGGGTTGGATCCCGATACCTTCGCGAGCCAGTTCGGGACAAAAGATGCCCTGCAGCTGGCGATTACAGGCAGCTCACCCATCCCGGTGCTCAACCACCTCGCGCATCAGACCCGCATGTGCGGCCTGGTGGTCTGCGATCTGTTTCCTCTGGTTGCATTCCGCAGTGATGATGAAGAAAACCGCATGATCGCCGAGCAGCATGTCCAGGCTTATCTTGCACGTCCGGCGAATATGCTGATCGAACGGCGCATGAAGCTGTTTTTCGAGATGAATTTCGCCTGCCTGAACAGCCGTTTCCGCCCCTTCAAACAGGTCTCGACACGAATCGAGAAGGGAGAATTTGAACCCCCTTCCATGCAGTTCGGGCCGGACCGTTTCCGCCGGGTCGATTATTCACGGGTTGATCCCCGGAAAAAGGAATTCCGCATGGACATCACCCGGACTCCAATCCCAATACCACCAGACCGGCTCGGGGACAGATTTCAGGAAATTGAGCAGGATGTGTCTCTGATCCAGGCACGGGGCGGGCGTGTGGTGTTTGTCCGCTTTCCAGTCAGCGGGGAATTCCTTGAAATGGAGGAAAATCTCTTTCCTCGGACACAATACTGGGATGCCTTCGCCCGCCAGACTCAGGGTCTGACGATTCACTTCCAGGACTACGAAAAACTGGCTGGATTTGTCGCTCCGGATGGATCCCACCTGGATTACCGGGATGCCGAGAAGTTTTCTCTTGCACTGGCAGCAGTCCTCACTGAAAAGCTGCACCCAACTGGTGTGGCCCGGATCGACTGATTGGGGTAATATTGCCCTCATGTCAAAATCACCTGTTGAAATTCAGAAAGTCATCGAGATCACCCGCCAGGCCGGGGATCTGCTCCTTAAAAAATTCGAAACCGAAATCGAAGTTGGCATCAAAGGGGCCGAGGAAATTGTCACCGAAGCGGATCGTGCCAGCGAGGCCCTGCTGCATGACCTCCTCCTGCGCCTGCTGCCAGGTTCGGGCTTCTGCGGGGAGGAAACCGGTTATCATCCTGGCCGGAGCGGGTTTACCTGGGTGGTCGATCCACTCGATGGAACACACAACTACTCCGAGGGAATCCCCGCCTGGGCCTGCTCGGTCGCCCTGCTCGATGAGGGTCGTGAACCGATCATGGGGGTGCTTGATTTTCCAACTCAGCAGCGGGTTCAATGGGCTGAGAGAGGTGGCGGAGCCTGGCAGAATGGCCATCCCCTCAAGGTAAAGACAACTCCACTCTGTGAAACCTCGATTATTGGAATTCAATCCCGGATTCGTCTCAACCCGTTTCCTGACCACCTGGAACGCACCTGCTTTAAGTACTGTGGAAGGGGTTTTGGAGCGATTGCTTACCACGCAGCCCTGATTGCCGCCGGGAAAATGCGGGGGTGTGTCGATCTCTCGGTGAAACTGCATGATGTCGCCGCAGCGGTGGTTATCCTTGGGGAAGCAGGGGGGATTGTCTCAAACCTCGAAGGGGGGCCTTTGCTGTGCCATGACCATTACCATGGCCCTTTCGAAGATCGTGTGCTGCCCTTTTTTGCCGGTGATCCTGTGACTGGCCCGCCTCTCCTGAAATATCTCTTTCCATTTGGTGCCCCGCTCGGAGCGGCTGGCTCACGAGGGATACAAAGCCATATTGATGAATGACATTTTTTTTAAATCAGGCTACGATCTCTTTCAAAGCATCTCCCTGGAGGATGGTCTGGGGGCTATTTATTGAAGGAGGAGAGGTTATTTCGAATGAAAGCCCACCATTTGTCACCGAAAACACAGATGGCTGTCATTGTGATGCTCCTGCTGCCATTCCTGGCATCCGCCCAGGAGATCCCCTATCGAACCTCATTCGAAGCGCCTGTTTTCACTCCAGGCCCACTTGGAGCGGGAAAGGATGGCTGGGTCGGTGAGGGAGCGATCCAGAATGCAACCCCAGGCGCAGTTCGCACCGGAAGCCAATCCCTCCAGGTTCTTGAAACCGGTGTTGTGTCTCGTTCTTTGACAAGCCCCGCAGGGAAAGAGGTCACCATCGATGGATATTACCGGGGACCGACTGTCAATTCCAAACCCAACCCGTTGGACATGGATCTCGGCAGCTCGCTGCTGCTCTTCCATGGAACAGATGGCATCCTTGCCCTCGATGGTGATGGGAGTGGGGGTGGGGAGTGGATTTCAACTGGTGTGATGGTGTCCAATTCCTCCTTCCAGCGCATCACCATCCGCCAGAATTACACCACACACACCTGGACTCTTTATATCGATGGCCAACAGGTTCCTCAGGGGAATCCACAAACATTCGGTTTCAAAGACAACTCCATCAATCAACTGAGCGGGATCGATATCGAGACCTCCAACCAGGGCAAGGGGTACCTGGATGATTTTTCCGCAACCACCTCTGTGCCTGAGTTTTTTGCAGCTTCCCTGTTCGATTTTTCATTGGAATGGCAGGAAGAGACTCCGATGGACCTGAACTGGGATTTGGTTCCAGTTGAAGGGCGTGTGGATTCCAAAGATCTTCTGGAGTTGCTCGAAAGAATTTTGAAGGGATAAATGGCGACTGCCCCGTATGTTTTTTTAAAATTTCGACAGATTTCGATTTTATTGAATCGGAATCTGGGTTAAGGTTCTGTCCAGGGCCAGGTCATTCCGGCAATCGGGGCCTGGTGCTGATATCTATGATGGAGAAATAATTGTGAATCTGAGGAAATATTATCGGAGATTCGATCGGAAGGGGGGATTCACCCTGATCGAGCTGCTGATTGTCATCGCAATCATACTCATCCTGATTGCCATCGCCATGCCGAACTTCCTGGAAGCCCAGATTCGCGCCAAGGTGGTACGGGTCAGGGGCGACCTGAGAACGGTCGATCTGGCCATGAACATGTATCTGCAGGATTTCAAAATCTATCCGCCCGACCATGATCCCGATGACCGGAATCAACAGGGGCTGTACCAGCTTTCTTCTCCGATCAAGTACCTTTCGATTGTGCCGTATGATGTTTTCAATCAGCCGAATTCGGGAATAGCCGGGGGTGAACCTTTTTTTGAAATGGCTTCGACCGGCTATAGCCGTTTCGTGGCTGCTCAGCGGAAACCGAAAGTGCATGCCTTCGCAGTTTACAGCCATGGCCCGGATGGGAGGGACAATTTCAGCGGGAATGATTCCTGGCCTTATGGAGAAGCTCTTCCCTGTCCGGGAGGTATGGGAGTGGTCCAGTATAATCCCACCAATGGCTCCAGTTCGGTGGGGGACATAGTTCAGCTGGGCGGTGAGTATCGTTCAGGGAGCTACTGCCTGGATGGCTGGCAGCATATACGCGGCTACTATCCACCTCCCCGGTTCCGGTAATCCTCGGGCAATCAGGCTTTGACCTTTCCGGACACCTTGATCCAGAGGTACATGCAGGCGGTGCAAGCGGTCAGCCACAGAAGCCTGATCAGATTCCTCTTCGGGCGGTAAGTCTTCCAGTCGGACATCACACCTCTCCTAAAACACGCAGCAGAAGGGCCTTCTGGGAGTGCAGGCGGTTTTCAGCCTGGTCATACAGAACCGAAGCCTCACTCTCGATGATGTCATCGGTAATTTCCTCCCCACGGTG
>JAANMT010000533.1_pt1 | contig 41331 bp, 40 predicted proteins | sample 7279711 | NCBI WGS metagenome assembly JAANMT01 (sample SAMN14094538, study PRJNA606508) | bioreactor metagenome | isolation source: A lab-scale SPAN reactor treating ammonium-rich wastewater day 1 | place: Ireland: Galway | collected 2017-01-16 | reverse complement strand
GGACAGTATCGCCATGAAACGCCGCAGTTGCGGCTGGAGCGACAAATTCCTGCTGGAAACCCTCACCGGAACAAGCACTTAGTGTGCGCTGGCCCTGGGTTCACCTACGGTAGCTAGCCGACGACGTCGCCCGCGATCGTTGTCTATGTCATTTTATAGACAACTCCCGTACGGTAAGAGAATCATCCCCAAGATCAGGCATCGTAGAAGATGTTACCAAAGTAGAACGTGTGCGAGATAGTGTCTCAATCAGCATTCGCTCGGTAGTTTTCGCAAAAGAGCTAGAACAGATGCAACTTTACTTTAATTCGGCACACCTTCCCTCTGCGACGGGCGAGTACGTGTTGTGGTGCGACGGCATGGGCACTGGACGGGCATTGATGACATCACTGCATCACGCGGCGAATTTCATCTTCAAATTGCATCACGCTTTTGGCGCGGCAGTAACCGCGGCTGGCGTAGGAGCCGTCTATCCGATTATGGATGGCATGTATGTATCGGCACCGTTACGTAAGGATATGGAGCGCATAATTCGCCACGCATTCCAGGATTTGGCAGAAGAGTTTCTGAATCATGCAGGAGACATCCCCCGACAATTCATGGTACGAGGCGGCGTGGCTTATGGGCCGACGATTCATGGGGCATCAATCGCAGAAGAGGCATTCGTGCATGGAGTTGGCACTCAACACGAAGCGGCTAACCGCGCGGCATTTCAAGTTTCAAGATTGAATCAAACAAGATCACACCTACTACTCAGTTCTGCGATGGTGCCAGCCTATAATTCAGAAAGCTCAGCGTCGCCATTTGGTGTGTTCATCGATGATTCCGCCCTGAGCGTCCCCCAGTTAGTCGATCCCGCCGATCGCGGTTTTCCTTCAAAGATGTGGAGATGGTGGCACGGAAGTCATTCTGCACATCAAGTTGCGGGCAATTTGGCAAACGCCGTACTGAACTATCTTAATCAGGCTGAAACTCAAACACATGGTCTCAGCTATCCTGTCGATGCCATTACGAAGCACCGTAACTTAGCGAAAGAGTATTTCGCCGAGTTGTTGACCTAATTTCAACGACCGACCGATCGCTTTCAAGTGGTGAAACGCTGACCTCAATGCCAGCACTCGCCACGCCGCACTATTCTTTCTCCGATCCTCGACTAATAAAGACGATGAAGAAGTGTTGACAGCGGAAGCCAGGGTCATCTTCGCGTTCGTCCCTTTCTTGCGATACCTGCTTCACGCCCGCTTCCTCCGCTGAAGTTCGGCAAAACTGATCCGTTCGCGAGTAACGGTTTTGACGCTGCCGCCAGTGCCCGCCAGCACCGAGCCCTGTATAGAAGCGCCCACGGCGCAGCCGACCAGGCAATCATACCAGTGGTTGTCCCCCCGCTCAGGACGCTGCTTCCATTCGTCCACGGTGCGGCCCCTGCCTTCGGTTTTCACCCGGTACTCGGCGGTGAGATGTTCCGCGAACAACCGGTGCTGCTCGGCGCCTTCACCAAACAGCGAAAGACAGCCTCGGTCGCCCATCGCCACTGCCAGCCGGGCGTACACGAACGACTTCCAAAAGTTCGTGTCGTAGACCACGTGCCGTACCGCCCGCTTGCCGGCCACGTTGGGCATCCGCCAATTGTGGCCGACCCGGTCACCGGGCCGGCGTTTGTACTCTGAAAACGGCTGGCTCGACGCGCCCACAAAGCGGCCATGGCTGGGCAGCACGATCCCGGCGTGTGCCGACTGCCGGCAGAACTGATAGACCACGTCGGTGCTCGATCCCCAGTTGGCATCGACCAGACAGCGTTCGATCCGCAGCATGGCCCCGTCGTCCCGCCGCCACTCGCGGCCCAGGTAACTTCCGGTCAGCTGCTCGAGGCCGGCGTAGATTGAACCTTCGAGGCCCGCCGCCTTGGTCACCGCTGCCAGCGTGAGCCGCGCATCGCGGAGCGTGAAGTAGGGACGCTGCTGGTCCGGGAACGAGCCGTAATCGACCACGTAGCCGGTGAAATCGTCCTCCCAAGCGGCCACCACGTAGAACAGCAAGTTTCCCTGGACGTCGATAAACATCGTCAGGTGGTTGCACCCGATCGGGATAACGCGGCGCTGCATGCGGTTGATCTTGGCTGCGATCTGGGTGGCGGTTAGATCGTCGTTCTCGGCCGCTTCCGCTGGCAAGGGTTCGTTCTGGTATTCCGCAAAAAAGGCCGCTTCATCCTGCAGCTTGAGGTTCATGGCGTGCTGGATTGCCGAGAGCTCGTCGTGGTTGTACCGTTCGGGCCAGGCGATTTGTGCGCCGGCGTCCATCGCTTCTTGGTCAGCAGCGTAGAACTCGGTCGCCAGGCGAATGTCGCCGTGGGCCCGCAGGCTTTCGGCGCGCAACTCCCCGTAGCGCTCCCAGAGCTTCTCGTCGGCGGGGAACGAATAGACCATCTTGGTCCGTTCGCCATTCCACTCGGGATGCTTGTCTCGCGAGAGGATGTTATCGGCCATGTCGCCCGGTCGGATCACCGTGCAGGGCATGATGCCGCTGATTTTCTTGCCTGGCCCCGCCAGGCCGAGGATCGCGCCAGCCAGAATGCCTTCGCGAGTGGCGCACTGCGATAGAGAGCGGGCCGATTCGTCGGTTTGCGGATCGTCCAGCACCACCAGCGACGGCCGCACCGTATGCCCGTCAGCCCGCTTGTACTTCATGCCGCGAATCCGCCCGGTGATGCCGGCGACTTTGATAATCGCTCCGCTGGCCACGCTGCCGGGCATGGTGGGCAGCACGACTTCGCGAGCGGTCCAGCCGATGTGCGTGCGCTCCCCCTTGTAAAGCTGCCCGTTGCATCGGTTGGCGATCCCATCGAGGCACTGGATCGGATAAACCACCTCGGGAAAATCCTCCAAGAGCAGATCGTTGCCGTCGAGTTCCATCTTGATCGAATCGAGCATGTCCATCGCGTGCCCTTCGTCCGATCCGATCAGGCAGACGAACTCGCGATGCCCGTACAGCACTGCCCAGATGCAGGCACACTCGCAGATGGTTGTCTTGCCCGAGCCACGTGGCATCGCCATGGCGAACAGCCCGCCACGCAGCACTGCCTGTTCGATCTTGGCGATCACTTTCAAGTGGTCGGGCGACCAGGGCAGGTGGAAAGTCAACGGAAAGTACGATTCGCAGAAGAAACGGAAGTCCGACGCCGCCTGCGCTTTGCGATCCAGGTTCGTCACCTCGGGCAACTCGCCGATGTCGCGCCCGGCGATGGCAATTGCCACGTTCCGCGCTCGCGCCCGTTCCTTGAGCTTTTCGTAGGGGTCGCCTTCCGGCTCGGGCTTGGGCGCGTGCCGCGTTTCGACCAGCCACGCGGTGTAGCGCAGCAGATCAACGAACCGCCCATCACCGATCCGCATGCCAGCCCGGGTGCGGTGGCGATGCAGTTGCCGTTCGTTGATCACCTCGCCCAGCGGCGTCGAGTTCAATAATCGGCATAGTTCGCTGGGACGCAGCTTGCGTGGGTCAGTTGCCATCGCGTTCTCCGACGCTGCGGCCCATCTCTCGCACTAGCCAAGCTGCGTAATGAACCAAGTTGATCGTGCCATCGGCGTTCGTCGGCGCGCCGGCATCCAAATCGGCCTGCAGCACGGCTCGTCCGATCGACGGCGCACCCACCTTGGCCAGCAGGCGGGCGGCGTCGGCGAGCGACAGCGCCGCGGGGTTGATCGGCTTTCGCGATGCATCGTCTGCCATGGTTTAGGCCGCCCTAATATGCCCCGGAAAAACCTGCGGAATTCCGCTGAAATGCTGCCGAACTTCGCTTGATGTTTTTTCGCCCGCACCGCTCATGTGTGTCTGTCGCCACGACGATCCCAACCACCAACCACCAGGAGCCAAACGATGAACGCCAACAACGACGAACGGATGAGCGGAGCGATTGACCAAGAGGCCTTCGAGCGGGTGATCCGCGACAACCTTTCGCCCGCGGGCGTCGCCACGATCATCGCCTTCCTGCAGCCGGCGACCATGTATAAGGCCCCGACCGAAGAGGCCACGCAAGGCCTCCTCGAACTGGAATGGTTCGCCAACACGCTGATCGATTTCTTGGGGGTCGATGAATACAACCGCCTGCTCGACGAGTTGGGTCTGTAAGCCGAAACCCGCCAATCGCGGGTCGCGGCGGGTGGTTCCCGCCGCCTGATGATGGCAGCCACCCCATCGCCCCCTTGTACGAGGACACGAACCATGACGACCACGAAGAAGACCACCACCAAGGCCGCAGCCCCCAAGACCACTGCCAAGAAGGCCGCGACCAAAAAGGCGACCCCCAAGAAGGCCTCGCCGAAGAAGGCCACACCCGCCAAGGCCAAGGATGCGAAGCCAACGGGCGACGCCCCTCGTAGCCAACTCGACCTGAACGAAACGAAGAAGCTGGAAGCCGCCCGCGCCAACAAGCCCAAGGCCAAGCCCGCCACGAACGGCGAGGCCAAGACCAAGAAGCTGAGCGCGATCGACGCCGCCGCGAAGGTGCTGGCGGAATCCAAGACCGCAATGACGACCAAGGAGATGATCGACGCGATGGCCGAACAGAAACTCTGGACCAGCCCCGGCGGCAAGACGCCGGCGCAAACTCTGTACAGCGCCATCCTGCGAGAGATCGCTACCAAGGGGATCGAGGCCCGGTTCGCCAAAACGGAACGGGGCAAGTTCGCCGCCAACGGCTAACAAGGCTCCCCGCACCCGCCGCCCTGACGCCCCACGTTGGCCGCCGTGGGGCGTTTTCTCATGGCTGGCCTTGGTGGCCAACCTGCGCCGCCGGCCGCCACGTGGGCAACGGGATCTTGGTTGAAACCCCCGACAAAAGAGGGATACAATCTCTAACCGCATCAACTCATGGGGACGTTCCGGTTCAAAACTTAACTGGAGTCTGGCCGTATGGCCGATCTTGGCGCTCTGCCATTGCTCATTACCGCTTTCACAGGAGGTGCAGCCGGAGCTGTCATCACTGCGATTGCAACCAGCCGTCGAAGCCAGCGTGATCTCGGCATCAAGCTTGCGGAAAAGTATATTGAGATGTTTGACAAGATTGCTGAGGCTAAGACTATGCTGCGTGATCCCAACGCACTGGACACAGCGGCTAACCGGAACGCAGTTGCGAATGTTGCAAACTGGCTCGAAATCGTGGCCTCCTGCTACCTCAATGAGCTTGCTGACTCTGAAATCTTGCGATCTCTCGGCTTGCCACAACTTGCGCTTCGTTTCTATCGCGAAATGAGTGAAGCGATGTGTGCCACAGAGAATGGGAGTACATCGCTTGCGTTTGGACCTGATCGCCTTGTTGAATTGAAGCATTTGAACCGTCTCGCCCAAGGCGAGGCTCCACGATGTTCCATCTAGAGGTAAGAGCAGACCAATGGCGAATGATCTTGAACAGCTTGCCAGAAAAATCTCGACTGACCTTGATCGAAGCGATCTCAAAGATGTCTTAACAAAATTGCTCGGAGCGATTCTGGAGGAGGATCGTACCCGAACCAAGGATCTGTTATTCCAGATTGGAACATTCATGCTTGAACCGGAGCCGCTGGATAAGCCAATTGTTGATACGCAGAGGGGTAAGCACGCCCCATCGGGATCGGTCAGTCAAATTGTCATTAGTTGCCCAAAATGCAGTTCGCAGCTCACAATCAGCCATCCATAACCGAAATAGCAACCGAACTGGATGTTGCAAGCTCGGCCTTCCGCCCGGTGAACTTCTGCCACCGATCGACGATGACGTCCGCGTACAAACAATCGAGTTCCATCAGATAAGCCCGACGTCCCGTCTGCTCGGCGGCGATCAGTGTGCTGCCGCTGCCACCGAACAGATCGAGCACGTTCTCGCCGGTCCGCGAAGAATACTGCATTGCCCGCACCGCCAGTTCGACCGGCTTTTCAGTCAGATGAACCATTGACTGCGGATTGACCTTCTTGACGTGCCACAGATCGGTGGCGTTGTTGGGCCCGAAGAATGAGTGGCCCGCACCTTCCCGCCAGCCGTAGAAGCAGATCTCGAACGCGCCCATGAAATCCTTGCGGGTCAACACAGGGTGCTGCTTGTCCCACACGATGCCTTGGGAGAAGTACAAGCCGTGCTTCTTGAGGAACGGCGGGTAGTTGCCGAGGTTCGCGTAGCCGCCCCAAATGTAGAACCCGCGTCCCGGCACCAACACCCGGGCCAGGTTGCCGAACCAGGCGTCGAGCAACTGGTCGAACGCCTCGTCCGAAACAAAGTCGTTCTCCAGCGGGCGATCCTTGGCCCGCAGCTTCTTGCCGGTGGGCTTCGACTTCTCGGGGTGCCGAGCCAGATCAAGGCCCTGGTGGTGCATCGCGGCTGGCACCTTGGTCTTGCCGCGGGCGATGTCGAACGCCGCATTGCCCTGGCCCGCCTTGAGTTTCTTTGCGGCCGGATCGTTGGGGTTGGCGAACGAGCTCAGCCCGGCGGCTATGGCGTTGTTGCTGCGCGGTTCCACTTTCACGTTGTACGGCGGATCGGTGTTGACCAAGTGGATCACCGCGCCGTCGAGCAACCGGTCGAGGTCTGCCGGCTTGCTGCTGTCGCCGCACAGCAACCGGTGCTCGCCGAGAATCCACAGGTCGCCGGGTTGGGTGATCGCTGCATCGGGCGGTTCGGGCACATCGTCGGGATCGGTGAGGCCTTCCTGCAGTTCGCCGCCGAGCAGCTTGGCCAGTTCGTCCTGGTCGAACCCCAAGAGGCCCAGGTCGTAGTTGGCGGCCTGCAGTTCGCCCAGTTCGATGGGCAGCAAGTCGTAGTTCCACTCGGCCAGCGACGCCGTCTGGTTGTCGGCGATGCGATAGGCCTTGATCTGCTCGGGCGACAGATCCTTGGCCACGTGAACCGGCGCTTTCTCCAGGCCCAGTTTTTGCGCCGCCTTCCAGCGGGTGTGACCGCAGATGATCACGCCCTCGGTATCGACCACGATGGGTTGGCGGAAACCGAACTCCCGCAGCGACGCCGCCACGGCATCCACGGCATCGTCATTCAGCCTGGGATTGTTCGGGTAGGGTTTGATCTCGGACAGCAGGCGAAATTCGATCTTCATGGCGAGTTTCCTTCCGTGTTCGCGGCCGCCGCGTGTTCGACAACCTCGCGGCACAACTGGATGAACTGATCGAGGGCCAATGTCGATTTGGCACGGTTAATGTCCTTGTGAAGGACCTGCACGTTCTCCATGACGTGCTTGCCACCGTCTCGCACCGGCACGATGTGGTCGAGCGAAGCGGTTTCTGGGGTCAACTGACGTCCGGTCAAAGCGCAGCGATAGCTCTGCCATTCCAGAAGTTGCAGTACGTTGGCGATGTTTATCGGCCCGTTTGGGCGGTCTCCGACCGGCGACGCTTGGGGATGTAACGGCTGCTCGGCCGGCGAATCTGATGCGCCCAGAAGCGCCACGTCGTTTGGTCGCGCAAGCGGGATTGCTTTCGAGCGTCGAGCGACGCCTTCATTGCCTTGGCCGCCTCTTGCCATGTTGTGCAGTTCCTTCGTGGTTTGGGGGCATAACCGAGCCGCCCCTGGCTCTCGATGTTCCGCCAGCCGTGGACCATGCTGAGGGCCGCGCGCGACCAGGGGTCGCATAACATCCGGTGGTTGCGGTAGTCCGCGCCCAGGCGGGCAGTCAGCCCGCCGGCCGCCCTGCGCCATTGCTGGCGCGGATCGCGGGTGGTCATGCTCCGTGGACGGCGTTCTGCTCTGGGCGGCATTGGCGTTCATGGGGTTGGAAAATTCGGACAAGCGCAAACTGTGCTTACTACCGCGGCTGTTCCCGCTGGCCTCTCCTGAAAAGTTCTGCCGGGAAGGAACCATCGATCGCAGGCGCCGCCCCTGGCCAGCCTGCCTGACCCGCCCTGGGCCACCCGGTGGCCGCGTGTGGCGACGAGCGTCGCTTGGGGACGTGGGGCCAATGCGCGGTGCCGGTGGCGCAGTGGGCCAAACAGGGCGAACGAGTGGCAAACGTCTGCTGGTCCGGTCTTCGCCGCCGGACCGCCGCGCGCGACGTTGGTGCTGGTGGTGGGTGGGACGCCTATATATATATAGGCGGTCCCACCACCAGCACCGCTGCCGGGACAAGTGCCGTTTGTCCCATCATGTCCCACCAGTCCCAGCACCCCCAGCGATCAAGCGGTAGGCAATTTCTTCGCGCGTGTTCTTCTGCACGGTGCATCGTTCAATGTTTCCCCGTTCGAGCAGTTCCTCTAGGATGGGTCCGATGGAGCGCGAGTTGATTCCCGCGACTTCGCGAATCGCCCGCGGCGTCTCGCCATTAGGAAATTGTTGCATTGCCGCCAGGACGGCCTCACACTGCCGCCGCCGCTTGGCATCGACCTGCCGCTGCTTGCGCTCGTCCGCTGCGTCGCTCGCCGCCGCAATTCGCTCGGCGTAAGCGTCCGCTGAGCTCAACACTTCGACCTGCCAGCGGCGTCCGCCAATGTCCTGGCGTGTTCCTTCTTCGATGTTCAGCCCCCACAACCCGCTATGGCCGGCGCTACCGCCAACCGACATCCACAGTTCGTGATGCCCGCCCCGATCGGGGTCGTATCGCACGCGGCGGTTAAGCAGAATCCACTGACGAACGAACTCCTGAAACCCGGCCCAGGCGATGTTTTCCAGCTCGGCTGGTTCGTAAGGATCGGCGATCCCTTTCTTCAGATGGTGACACAACAGCGGCGTGCAGCCGGTCTCTTGTGCCAAGTCGCCGAGCGACTTGAGGAACGAGCCGACGGCAAACAGATTGCCGGCGTCGTTCCCCAGTCCCAGCATCATCAGGTAGGTCGGGTCGAGGATCAGCACGTCGAGGCGGTGCGTCTCGATGAACCGGCGCAGCGCGTCGATGTGCTCGGCATTGTTCAATTGCGGCAACGCGAACGACCACAACACGTTCGCGAAGTCCTGAAGTCGACTGGATTTCGAAGCTGCGATGCGGCGCGCCGTCTCTTGGATCGTGGCCGCGCCGGACTCGCCCGACATAACGCCGACGCGTACCTCCTGGTCTGCGGCGAAGTGATCGAGGAAACGACCTCCCGAGGAAAGTGACAACGCCAGATCGATGCTGATGTTCGTTTTGAGTGTTTTCTTGGGGCCGGCGATGACTCCCGGCTGGCCGCGAACGAGAACACCGTTGATCAAGTACTCAAGTTCATATTCGTTTTCGTCGAGCTGCTGGGAAGTAATCGCCTCAAACGTCAGCGGCTCGTCCGGGCAGGCCCCGGTAAACACTTGTCGATAGTGATCCTCGGCAATCGCTACAGAGACCTGGTCGGGCAGGTAGCGCGCGATGTTATCGGCGATCCGCTCGACCTCGGCAGGCGAAAGTGGCGGCGCACACCGGTCATGGTTGGCCTGGTTCAGCGCCGCTCGAATCTCCGCCCGCGACATGCCGACGCGGCGCATCGCGCCCGCCAACCGCGCAAGCGTGGCGTTCCGCTGGCCGCTGGGAATGGGATTCGAGTCACCGTTGCCGATCGCGACACGCGGCGACCGTTCACTGTCAGTCGCCGCGGTTGTAAGCTGCTCCATCAGCCATGATGGAGGAGGCTGCTGGCGCTCGCGCGGTTGATCCAGTTCGAGACCTTCGACCCAGCGGTACGGCTTCCCGCCCACCATCGACGGTGGCACGAGGACGTAGCCGCCTGCGGCGCGTACATCAACCCGCGAAGAGAGTTGCCCTGTTTGGCAGCGCACCGCGTCGCCGTCCGGCTGGCGAAAGTAGTAATGCCGACCGCCACCCGGCGTGATCGCGACGCAGCCCGACGCCAACTCGGCCGCTTGCTCCGGGTACTCCGCGAGCCAGCCGTTTTCCGGACCGTCCACGTCGATGACCACCAGTCCGGCAGTCGGAATGGCGATGTTCGCTTTGGGATAACGCTGCCACCAAGCTTCAATTTGCCCGGCGTCGATCGTCGCGTCGTGAAATCCGTTACGCGTCAGGGGCGATTTGCGGCCGGGGACGCAGGGAAACACCGGGTATCCCAGCTCGGCGTACCGGTGGGCTGCCGCGAGAAAATGGGTCATGCAAAGGCCGCCGCCCTCAAAGTTCCACACAGCGTCGGCAACGAACGCGCCTCTATTAATTACCTACCGCTTCGCGAGTCGAGATCGCGAAAGTCGGGCAAAAATAGGGCGACCAACAGCCGTAAGGGCATCGGCAACAATAAGTTGCGTCGTGCTGTGCAAAAATTTGACGATCACGGTTGATTTTCTGTCTGGGGAATGTATACATACGTTCACATATCCGTGGATGCCAGCATCGCTAGCACTCCGCACCAGCGGGCGATCTCCTTGAGGCGCTGGACCGAAGCCACCCGCAATCGCCACCCCCACTTCTGCCGGCTTTCCGCGGCCACTCCTGGTTCAATCTCTCCCTTAGCGCGCCAGAAAAGAGCCGTACCCGGCACCGTGTGAAACGCACATGACCCGGCATTTTTCGATTCCCAAAATGCTCCGGATGACGCCGAACGGACTCCTTGAGGAGTTCTTCGCCCGCCTGGAAGTGACCCTTCTATCCCTGGACTGGAAACGCCTCGGCAAGCGCCAGGTTGATCCGATTCTGCAGACAATCGGCTGGTTGCCGCAGGCGGACCAGGAACGCATCGAGTCGACCCTCGCCGCCATCTACGAATTGGCCTGCGAGCAAGGTTGGCAGGCGATCCTAGAAATTGCTTATCAAGTCGGCGGCACGCGCCGTTTGATCGACAAACTTCGGGATTCCTCTCCTTGTGTCCGCGCCATGCGCGTTTGGTTGGATGAACCGGAGATCTTTCAAACGGCGTCGATGCTGCACCAGGTTGATGGGCTGGTTCGGTGGCGAAAGCGCACGGGGCTTCCCCCCGTAGAGCCCCGAGTGACGGACGAATCTTGCCGGGAACTGGCCAGCGCGCTTTCCGCCTGCTTACGACGTGAGGAAGGTCGGGGGCGACATTGCAGCGTGGACTACTTGCGCCGCCGCGACGGCGCTGATGTGTTCGTGGCCTATCCGGACGACTTTGTGCATGAGGTGCTGCAACACGACTCACAGGGCAGACTGGCCCCGCGCTCCTTCCGCCCAACGTTCGAGATTGTATTCGCCTACCAGGCCCAGCGTGGCACGCTGGAAATGTTCGCCAAGGTTTCTCCACGCATGAAACCGATTCTGGAAGACCTGTTTGGGCAGATCATTCTCGGCGTCGATCTCAGCGCCCATGCTCGCCGCCGACCGTGGGACCTGAATCGCTTGAAGGACCGTTACTTCTGCCTGGAAACCGATCCGGCCGATCACGTCACCGCGTCGATCTGCCGTCTGCGTCTGGACGTACCTCCGTATGGCCGCCTAACCGTCGAGCCGAATCGAAACGGCCAGACAACGGATGCATTCAATGTGATCGATGAATGTCTCAATGGAGAACGCATCTGCTGGGATGAAGTCGAAATCTCCCTGGCGACGTTTCATTTTCAGTTCCGGGCGATGAGCGGCAGGCAGGAGGGCACGCTCACCTTTGACGTTTCTGCGCCGGATTACTGTTCGATCAAGAGCCCGCGGCCCGAGCGGATCGCCCTGGCGCACAAATATCTACGACGCTGGAGGATTGCCAATGTCTAGCTGGCTTCACCGGGCGCTGCTTCGCAGTGAATATAGCGACGAGGTGCTGTTCGCTCGCCCGGATATCGATGCCGATGAGAAGTGCTGGGAAGCGATCCTGGCCACGGGCTTCTTGGCGGAAGCGATGCCTGTGCGGCAGGAGTGGTGTCGGCATTGCGGCGACGAACTCTCAGAAGTCGCCGTAGTTTCGATTGGCGAGAACACGAAGCTCTATTTGAACTGCCCCGATTGCGGGATGGCAGCCATTGATGAAACTGCCCTGCGTCGCTGGCGGTTTTGTTTCGACCGCTTGCAGCCAATTCTACGTGACCGCTTGGCCTTGGCTGGCTCGGTGCAGGAACTGGTACCCCGCCGCGTTTGGCAATTGGGCCGCAAGAGCTTTCGCGGTTCAACCTACACCTACTTGCTTGCCCGCGGACTTGGTCGCGGCGATGCGCTTGACCTCATAACAACCCTCAAGCTGCCCCTCCGCGCCGTGACGCTCGTGCCGGCCAAGTTACCGAGTCGAGCGGTTGTTGAACGGTTGCCTAGTCCCGTCATTTCACTTATCGACGTCCTGCGGTGGCAGGGCGATGCCGTTCACTGTGCCCCGACAGTCATCGACGAGCAGTTACCTACTGAACCGCCGGCGTCCCCATCTCCGCGCCCACGCAAGCGGGCCGAGCGCGCGGCTGCGATTGAAGCATTGAGACGGCAGCTTACTGAGCATCTCCGAGCTGCCCGCGACCACGCTCAAGCATCGCTCGATTTGAAAGGCGATGCTGTGCTGCTGCCGCGTCCCACTCAGAAAGATCTCGCCAAGCTGACTGGCATCAAGGCAGTCACGGTCAGCCGCTGCCTCCAAGATCCGGAGACGCGTGAACTCCGCATCCTGTGGGAAATGGCCGACAATCTCGACAGCATACTGAGGATCCCGCCATCTGCCATGCGCGGACGGAGAATTACAGTTGGGTCTGTTTCCTGAAAGTGAAATCAAGTTTTTTCGATGACGTAACTCATATGGAGAGGCGGATTTGGTGACAGAGCGGAAGGTTTGCTTCAGCCGTTCGTGAAATTCTCGCAGCAGGTGTACGCGGTGCGATGGGCACCGCCAATCGACACACCTGTGGTGCGAGAAATTCAATGGCAACGACAACGATCAAGGAAACGCCCGAACAACAGGCAGCCCGGCATGGCATCGATCTATCCCATGAGCTTGACCGTGGCTTCGCCGGCCGACTCATTCGCCGCAAGGCTCGCCAACTGGTGGGCAAAGCCCGGATCGGGGAAGCGGACCGCGACGACATCGAGCAGGAATTGCGCATCGCTCTCTTGGAACGACTCGACCGCTTCAACCCCCTGCGGTCGCATTGGCAAGCGTTCGTTCTCGCAGTCATCGACCGCCGCGTGGCATCGCTCCTCAAAGCATTGCGGGCCCAGAAACGGAAGCATCGCGAAAACCTGCTCTCGCTAAGCTCTGTGGTGTCCGGCGAAGAAGGCTTGCCGGCGGAACTGGGCGACACGCTCCTCCCCAGGCACCAGGAGTTCTTGGTCGGTGCCATTCTCAATGACCATCAGTCGGCGTTCGCACTTGCCGATGACCTGGCGTCGGTGATTGCCCGCCTGACACAGGAGCAGCAGCAACTATGTGAACGCCGGCGCACGCAAACCGTGACCGAGATTGCGAAGGACATGGGCGTTGCTCGCAGCACGGTCGTGTACTGGTTCGCCAAGATCACTGAGGCGTTTCGCGAAGCCGATCTAGAAAATTATTTGGCGGGCGATCCGTGAAATGGCTCCGCGAAGCGGTAGGTAAACGATAGAGGGCCATGTTTTCTGATAACCGGAAGTTGCACTATGCTCACCAAGCCACCTGCTACTGTTGAATCCTGCCTCATCCGGGAATCCGCAGAGACCTATCACGCCAAGCGAGGCGAGTATCTTTCCAGCCATCTGCTGGGCGACTTTCGCCGCTGTCCGCAGCTTTACTTTCGCAAACGCTGCGGCATGGTTCCAAACGAAGACCGCCCCGCCTATCTCGTCGGGCGGGCGGCGCACGCGCTGATCCTGGAAGGCTTGCCGGCCTTCCAGGCGGCGTTCGCGGTGGGTGGCCCGATCAACCCCAAGACGGGCCAGCCGTTTGGCGCGACGACCAAGGCGTTTGCCGAGTGGGCCGCAGCGCAACGAAAAGATGTTCTCACTACGGAGCAGTTCGCCCTAGTACAGCAGATGGCCGACAGCGCGGGGCGGCACGAGATTGCTCGCGATCTGTTGTCGGACGGAGTGGCCGAGGGCGTCGTGCGCAGCGAATACTGCGGCGTTCCCTGCCAGATCCGCATCGACTGGTTCGCGCCGTATCGAGCGATCTGTGATCTGAAGACGGTGGACAGCATCGACTACTTCGAGGCCGACGCACGGCGCTACGGCTACTGCCACCAACTGGCGTTCTATGTCGCCGTGTTGCAGCAACGGATCGGCATCCGAATGCCCGCGTTCTTCATCGCCGTTGAAAAGCGCGAGCCATTTCGCACGGGTGTCTGGCGCATCGCTGATGAGGTGCTTCAGTACGCCACGCGGGAGAACGAAGCGGCGATCCGCCGGCTGCGCGAATGCGAGGCCAGCGGACACTGGCCGACCGGATATGAAGATCAACGCTTCTTCGACTCTCTGTAGCTTCGCAATCACAACCGAGGACGGCCGGTGTGGCGGGCGACACACATCCCACTCTAAATGCGCCGAATCGGCCGCCGGCCGTCCCTGTTTCGATTCACTTACCCAAGGACTGATATGTCACTGCTGAGTCAGGTTCAATCCGGCCGTTCTGCAGCGCCACCCCGCCTAATGATTTACGGCACCGAGGGCATTGGCAAATCGACGCTGGCCTCCCGCGCCCCCAAGCCGATCTTTATCCAGACCGAGGATGGTTTGGGTGAAATCGACTGCCATAAGTTCCCCCTGGCCAAATCGCTGGTCGAAGTGCTTGGCGCGCTGGCCGAACTGCACAGCGAAGCGCACGACTATCAGTCCGTTGTGGTCGATTCGCTCGATTGGCTCGAACGGCTGATCTGGGATTCCGTTTGCCAGGACTACGGCGCGAAGTCCATCGAAAAGATCGATGGCGGCTATGGCAAAGGTTACATCTATGCCCTGACGCCCTGGCGGCAATTCATCGACCATTTGAGCGCTCTGCATCGCGACCGCTGCATGGCGGTGATTCTCATCGCGCACGCCAAGGTCGAGAAGTTTGACGACCCCGAGTCGTCCCCTTACGACCGCTACTCGCCCCGTTTGCACAAGCATGCCGCGGCGTTGCTGACCGAATGGTGCGACGCGGTGCTGTTCGCCTCACGGAAGTTCCGCACGCAGACGGAAGATGCCGGTTTCGGCCGCAAGCGAACTATCGCCCACGCCGTCGGCAAGGACGGCGGCGAGCGCGTATTGCGCACGGTCGGTGGTCCGTCATGCGTAGCCAAGAACCGCTACAACCTCGACGGCGAACTGCCCCTCGATTGGAACACGTTGCTGGCCGGCATGTCGGCCAGCGCTGTAACGAGCGTCTGAACCATCCATCTCACCATCCCAAGGAGACGACAAGCATGGCAACACTGAAAGGCTTCAACGCAAACGATGTCGATCCGGCTATTGACTTTGAACCGATCCCCGCAGGCAAGTACCTGGCTGTGATCACCGAGAGCGAAGTCAAGGAAAACAAATCGGGAACGGGCAGCTACCTGCAACTGACTTTCCAGATCATCGACGGCGAATACAAGAACCGCTTCATTTGGGCACGGCTCAACCTGGACAATCCCAATGCCACGGCGGTGAAGATCGCCCGCGCGGAGCTCTCCGCCATCTGCCGCGCCGTCGGCGTCATGGCACCGGGCGACAGCGTTGAACTGCATGATTTGCCGCTGGTGATTTCGGTGAAGTGCAAGAAGCGCGCGGACACCGGCGAGATCACCAACGAGATCAAGGGCTACGCAAAGAAGGAAGCGGCGGCAGGCAAGCCGGTCCAGGCGACCGTCGATACAACCCCGCCCTGGCGACGGGCCGGGTAAATCCGCACTGTCTCGTTCACTTAGGAACGCACGATGGGAATGAAGTCGCGCAACAAAGGGAAGCGTGGAGAGCGAGAGGCAGCCGCGGAAATCAGGCGGCTGTTTCGCACGGACGCGAGCCGTGGCTGCCAGTATGCCGGCAGCGATGAGTCCCCTGACATTCGCACGGCCATCCTGCGCGTGCATTTCGAGGTCAAACGGGCAGAATCGCTGCGGCTCTACGAAGCGCTCAATCAGGCGATTGCCGACGCGAGCGAGAACATTCCAGTGATCCTGCATAAACAGAACCGAAAACCATGGGTTGCCATTGTACGACTCGACGATCTACCGCAATTGGCCGTTCAACTCTACCTGACGTTGGCACAGAACCAGTAACGCATGCAACTTCGAAGCTACCAGCAAGACGCCATCACTGCCGTCTACCGGCACTTGCGGGAGCGCGACGACAATCCGGTTGTTGTGATTCCCACGGCCGGCGGCAAGACTCCGATCCTGGCGACGATCTGCCGCGATGCCGTGGTGCGCTGGAACGGCCGCGTGCTGGTGGTGAGCCACGTCAAAGAGTTATTGGAGCAGGCGGTCGGCAAATTAAAGCTCGTCTGCCCCGAATTGCCGGTCGGCGTGTACTCGGCGGGATTGAACCGGCGTGACACGGCCCAGCGCGTGATCGTGGCTGGTATCCAGTCCATCTACAAACGAGCTCGTGAACTGGATGCGTTCGACCTGATCGTGGTCGACGAGTGTTTTATCGCGGGTACTCGTGTACTGACGCCAGCAGGCGAAATTCCCATCGAGCAGGTCCAGCCGGGCATGTTCGTGCGTAATGCGACGGGCATCGGTGAAGTGGAAGCCGTAGCCGCACGGCTGGCCCCAAGCCTAGTGACGTTGGAGTATCATGATGGCACAACGCTCTCCTGCACGGCCACGCATCCCATCTTTACCGACAGCGGATGGAGAGCGGCGGGCACCCTGGAACTCGGTTCGCTCGCGTTCGGCATCGAAGCTGTGCGAATGCTGCGACAGCGCTTTTCGGCCCTGGACCAAACAGCTGCCGGATGGCAGCCTGCGGGTCCAAAAGGAAAAACTGTGGATGAGGCAGCGGTTCTGTTCGATCTCCTGTGCCAAGATTCACAGCAATTGCATGACCTCGACGGAAGTCCGCCGGCGAGTCAGCGGGGCCATGAAAGCAAGAGGTCATTCGCCCCGCATCCGCGGCGGAAACGGGCAGCTCACGAAGCCGCAGCAGGCGCTACTCTCACGGTTAGGCCTGAGTTGGGAGGCCGAATTCAGCGTACCGGTTCCCAATTACAAAGCCGAGAATTTGCCGAAGAACTTGAAGATCGACCTTGCCCATCCCGGCCGGCGGATTGCGCTGGAGTTGGACGGACGCAGTCACAAGTCCCCGCAGCGCCGACTCGCCGATTCCCGCAAGACGCTCTTCCTGGCGCGAAACGGCTGGTTCGTATTACGCATCACAAACCAGCGGGCGGAAGAATTGTGTTCAACCTGCACGTTTCCGGCCATCCTTCGTACTACGCTAACGGAGTGCTTGTACACAACTGCCACCTGATCCCTTCCGACGGGGATGGGATGTACCGGCAGTTTCTGGCCGACGCCAAAGCGATCAGTTCGCATGTTCGCGTGATCGGGTTGACTGCGACGCCATTTCGATTGGATTCCGGCTCGATCTGTGCGTCGGACCATTTTCTGAACGCCGTCTGCTATGAAATTGGCGTCAAGGAATTGATCCGCGACGGCTATTTGTGTCCGCTCGTCAGCAAGGCTAGCGCGACGAAGGCCGACACAAGCGGCTTGCATGTCCGCGCCGGCGAGTTCGTGGCGGACGAGGTGGAAAGCCTCATGGATGCAGATGGTCTGGTCGAAGCGGCGTGCGCAGAGATTGTGGAGCGCACGCAGGACCGCCAAGCCTGCTTGATCTTCGCCGCTGGCGTCAAACATGGAAGCCACGTCGCCCGCGTGCTTCAAGACAAGCACGGCGTCGATTGCGGCTTCGTTTGTGGCGATACGCCGGCGGGCGAAAGGGATGATCTGCTGTCAAGGTTCCGCGGCGACCAGGCCAAGCGACTGTTCGAGCGGCCACCGCTCAAGTATCTGTGCAACGTCAATGTGCTGACCACGGGCTTTGACGCCCCCAACATCGATTGTGTCGTGTTGCTGCGCCCTACGATGTCGCCGGGCCTCTACTACCAGATGGTTGGGCGGGGCTTCCGCCTGCATCCCGGCAAGAAAAACTGCCTGGTGCTCGATTTCGGCGGCAATTTATTGCGGCACGGCCCCGTTGATCAGGTGCAGCCTAAGACCCGCGATGCGGCTGGTGGCGGGGCAGCGCCGGCGAAAGAGTGCCCGCAGTGTCATTCGGTGATCGCGGCGGGCTATGCGAACTGCCCGGACTGCGGCCACGCGTTTCCGCCGCCCGAGCGCCAGGTTCATGAGTCCAAGGCGAGTGAGGCCGGCGTCTTGTCGGGCCAGGTGACGCTGACGAAGCATCGCGTTTCTGATGTGTATTACACCGTCCATACGAAACGCGACGCCCGCGAGGACGATCCTCAGACGATGCGCGTCGACTACCGGATCGGCTGGCACGAATACAAGTCCGAGTGGGTCTGCTTCGAACACGCGGGCTTCGCGCGACAGAAGGCCATCGCCTGGTGGAAACGTCGCTCACCTGATGCCGTTCCGGATTCTGCGGAGCGAGCGGTCGAACTGGCGCAGAACGGAGCCATCGCTAACACGATTTCGATCACCGTTCGCTCCGTCGCCGGTGAGCCCTACGATCGCATCGTGGACTATGAACTTGGACCACTGCCCGAACCCGTACCCGCCGAGGTACTGGAGGTCTACGAGGAATCATCGGACGAACTTCCATTCTAAATAGAGGAAACACATGCAACGAACTTGTTCGCGCTGTCGTCATTGGCAACGCACGCACGCTGTCAGCGATGTCGGCAAGTGCCGGCGTTATCCGCCCGAGCCGGCCGACATCGAAGCGGTTGAAGGTCCGCCGCCACGCCTCATCATGATTCACGACTGGCCGCTGACCATCGCCAGCGATGGTTGCGGTGAGTTCATGAGCCGCGTTTTGCCATTCGTACATCCTTGGCCAGCGTCGGCCAATTGACAGGAGGTTCGATGGCTCGGGTGCTCATTATCGGCGACACCCATTGTCCCGGCATGCGGCGGGGCTATGTCGACTTCCTGAAGCGTGTCGCCGATGCCTACGACGTGAACCGCGTGGTGCATATCGGCGATCTCGTCGATTGGGCGTCGATCAGCTTTCACGAGAAGAGTCCGGCGCTAAGCAATGCGACGCGCGAATTCCAGACCGCCAAGCGGCAGGTGGCTTCGTTGGCGTGGGCATTTCCTCAGGCAGATTGGCTCCTCGGCAACCACGACGCCTTGACCGAGCGCCAGGCACTTTCGGTTGGACTGCCGGCACAGGTGCTGCGCGAGTATGGCGATCTGTGGGAGGTCGATTGGACGGTTCATCCGCGATTCTCGAAGCTCTCCATCGACGGCGTCATCTACGCGCATGGCGACAGCGGCCGCGGCGGCAATGACGCGGCGCTCGCCCAGGCGAAAGATCATTTCCGTTCGACCGTGGTAGGCCATTTTCACAGCCAAGCCGGCGTGAAGTGGTGGGCAAACCCCGAGTTCCGAGTCTTCGGCTTGTCGGTCGGCTGCGGCATCGACGCCAGCCGTTTGCAGTTTGAGTACGGCCGGCGCATTGTCGCCAAGCCCATTCTGGGTTGCGGCGTCGTGATCAACGGCCGCCGCGCGTTTTTCGAACCTTGGCTGTTGAAGTCGCGATAGGAGCAAACATGCGGATTGAAGTGGACGATGAGGCCGCTCGGCTGCGACGCCGAACAATGCCCACCCAATGTGACGGCGAGCCAAAGGTCGGTTCTCAATCCTGTTTAGCCCAGCAATTACCCCTTAAACGTCACTCGCACGCCGCAGGGGAATGCCCTGACTGTGGCAACCACATCATCGATTGTCGATGCAACCCCGGAGAGGGCTGAGCCACCTATGTTCGACCGACCCATGACCGTCCGGTTCCCCGCCGCTCCCGTTGCGCAAGCCGGCGGTGACGGTGAAAACCCCAAGGATCGCGTTGGCGTGCGCAAGCCGCCGCTGCACCTTATTCCGCCCGCGGCGGAAATCCTGGAGAGCGCCGTCATGGCGCTCGGCGCAAAGAAATACGGCGCGTTCAATTGGCGTGCGGCAAACATCAAGGCGTCGGTGTATGTCGCGGCAGCGCGCCGGCACCTCGTTCAATGGTTCGACGGTCAAGACGACGACGCCGAAAGCGGCATGTCGCACCTGGCCCACGCTCGGGCCTGCCTGGGCATCCTGCTCGACGCCCTCGCGACAGGTCATCTCGTGGATGACCGCCCCACCCCTGGAGTCAGCGCCGAGCTGATCGAACGCCTCACCGCGCCCATAGAGAACGAACGATGATTTACCTCGCCAGCCCTTATACGCATTCCGATGTGCATGTGCGCGATTGGCGATTTCGCGAGGCATGCCGCGCCGCGGCGACGCTGCTTCGAGCCGGCATTACGGTCTTCTCGCCGATCGCTCACAGCCATCCCATCGCTCAATTCGGCATGCCAACCAATTGGGAGTTCTGGTCGCAGGTGGACCGCGAGTACCTTGCGCGCTGCGACGCGTTGGCCGTGTTGACACTTCCCGGCTGGCGCGAAAGTGTGGGCGTACAAGCTGAGATCGGATTTGCGCGTGAGCTAGGGCTGCCGGTTGTGTTCGTCACACCCAGCGAACTCGACGCCGAAGATCGCGAACCGCCAACTCTGGCGGAACTGCTGCAACGGAAGCCGGTCAACGCGGCCTGAGGGGGCGACGAAATGAATCGCTCGTTCACGCATTCGTGCAAGTCGCCGGTTGGCACATTGATGAAGCGCGTATCGAAAGATTCGCCTCCGATGCTGCTCGCCCTTTGGCGTCTGAGCAATCAAGGCCAGGAGTTGAAATCGCCATGAAAGACCTTAACGACGCCGCCGACATGACGCCCGATGAGCGATTGGAAGAGGTGGCATCGATTCTTGCCATGGGCATCTTGCGTTTGCGCCGACGATCGGCTTTGCCCGCGGCAACCGACCTGAAAATACTGCCCGAATCGTCGTCCGAAGGCCTTGAGGTTCCCGCAGAAACGAGGCTCAGTGTGCGTGTTGGTTAACGGTCTCTGAGACTCGTAACAGGAACCACACGCATGAATCTGAATGTTGGAAAGGAACTTGCGGCGCTCGGCCGCATGACGGTCGGCGAGCTGCGGGCCAAGTACGCCGAGGTGTTCGGTGAAACGACAAACGGCCGTCACATAGACTGGCTCATCAAGCGGATCATTTGGCGAATGCAGTCAATCGCAGAAGGCGACTTGTCGGAACGCGCCCGCCAACGCGCCGCGGAACTGGCGAACGATGCCGATCTGCGCCGCAAAGCGCCGCCATCGCCCGCCCCCACGTCCCATGCCGAAAGCCGCACAAGGACGGTCAAACTCCCGGCGTCGGAGGAGCCGCGGATTCCGCTGCCTGGCGGCAGCATCATCCGTGTTTACAAGGGACGAAAACTCGAAGTAAACGTGTTGCCTAAAGGATTCGAGTTTGAGGGAGAGGTTTTCAAGTCGCTGAGCGCCGTTGCCAAGCATATCACCGGCTCGCACTGCAACGGCTACCTCTTCTTCCGCCTGACGAAGAAGCGAGGTGACGAATGAACGGTCGCAATGGCAAACCTGTTGGCAAATTTCCGAACCGATTCCGCTGCGCCATCTATACCCGCAAGTCAACGGAGGATGGGCTCGAGCAGGAATTCAACTCGCTGGACGCCCAGCGCGATTCGGGTGAGGCTTTCATTCGCAGCCAGGCGCACGAAGGCTGGGAATGCCTGCCCGACCACTATGATGACGGCGGTTTCACCGGCGGCAACATGGAGCGGCCGGGGCTGAAGCGGCTGATGGCAGATATCGAGGCGGGGCGGATCGACTGCGTCGTGGTCTACAAGGTGGACCGACTCAGCCGATCACTGCTCGACTTTGCCCGCATGATGGAGACGTTCGACAAATACAAGGTATCGTTCGTCTCCGTAACCCAGCAGTTCAATACTGCCTCATCGATGGGCCGGCTGATCCTGAACGTGCTGCTCTCGTTCGCCCAGTTCGAGCGAGAAATGATTAGCGAACGCACGCGCGACAAGATCGCCGCCACGCGCCGTAAGGGTAAATGGTCGGGCGGCATGCCGCTTCTGGGCTACAACGTAGTGGACACCAAGCTGGTCGTCGTACCCGAAGAGGCAGACCGCGTGCGGCAAATCTTCCAGATGTACATCGATGGCGATGGACTCACTTGGCTGGCCGAGCAGCTTTTGCAAATGGATTGGCGGAGCAAACGTTGGACCACACATAAAGGTACCGAGCGCGGCGGGCGACCATTCGACAAGACGAGCCTTTACAAGCTGCTGACGAATGTCGTGTATATCGGCAAGGTTCGGTACAAGGACGAAGTTCATCCTGGCGAGCACCAGGCCATCGTGCCGGAAGGACTCTGGCAGAAGGTGCAGTCGAAGTTTGAGTTCCAGCGGCGCACCGGCGGAGCGCTGGTGCGGAACAAGTATGGCGCGATATTGAAGGGCCTGTTGCACTGCATCCCCTGCAAGTGCGTGATGTCGCCAACCCACACGACGCGGCAGACAGCGAAGCGATACCGCTACTATGTCTGCACGTCGGCGCAGAAACGGGGCTGGAATTCATGCCCTTCGAAGTCGATCCCTGCGGGCGAGATCGAACAATTCGTCGTCGAGCAGATCAAGGGCATCGGTCGCGATCCCGAACTCATCGCCCAAACTGTGCGACAGGTTCGCGGGCAAACGTCGGAGCGTCTGGCCGAATTAGCCAGAGAAGGGCGACGCCTCGAACGCGAACTGGCGGCCTGCCACGGCGAACTGCAGCAATTAGCGGCCGAGCCAACCAACGGACAAAACGCTGGTCTGGCTGCAACGCGGCTGGCAGATCTCCAAGAGCGGATCGTCGCTGCCGAGCGCGGCCTTACCGAGGTGCGGAACGAAACCGAGCGTCTGCGGCGCGACATGATCGACGAGAAGGACGTGGCCGGAGCGCTAGCCGAGTTTGAACCGGTTTGGGCGACGCTCGGCCTGCGCGAACAAGCCCGACTGCTGCGGCTCTTGATCGAGCGGATCGACTACGACGGCGACGCGGGCACCATCTCAATCACATTTCTTCCGGGCGGCATCAAGGCGTTTGGCAACCACAATTTCGCCGGAGACGCGGCATGAGCACTCTTACCGTTACCACGAAGGCCCAATTTCGCCTTGGCCGCAAAGGCCGCAAACACCTGGACACGGGTAATACGCCCCCGCCACCGGTCGAACCCGGCCGCGTACCCCGCGTCGCCCGCATGATGGCGCTGGCCATCCGCTTCGACGGCCTCATCCGCCAGGGCGTCGTCACCGACCAGGCCGACCTCGCCCGCCTCGGCCACGTTTCGCGAGCGCGGATCACGCAGATCATGAACCTGCTGCAGCTCGCGCCCGATATACAAGAGGAGGTCCTCTTCTTGCCGCGAATCACACGCGGCAAGGAATCGCGCCAGGAGCACGAACTTCGGCAGATCGCCGCCGTGCCGGATTGGGGGAAGCAAAGGCGGTTGTGGAGCAAGTATTCACAATTCGGTTCCATTCGGTCGATTTAACCAGGAGCGAGCTCGGTAAGATGGATGGCTTACCCGATATTTGGCATCGGGAGTGGCATCACAATGTCGGACCAAGGATCGTCACCCCGGATCATGCGTACCAAGACTGGTACTTCGCCGCCCTCGGCGACGCGGATCGATGTTCGCGGCATGGGCTGGATCGGCCAGTCACTCACCGTGCTGATGTGAATACCGAGACGACTCAGGCCGGAGGAGCCACGGGCGCGGTAATTTCCTTCACGGAGTAGGCCTTACCGTTCGGCTTGTCACCATAGTCCATATATGGTCCCGAGTAATCAATTAGCCGGAGTATGGCTTTGTGGATTAGCGTTCTTAGGATATCGAATCGTGCCAATTCCTCATTGACAGCGGCAAGTTCCAGTCCTGCGAGCGTCGCACGTCCGTGCAGGGCTCGGTTTCGGTTGTTGATCGCCTTATCCTCGTCGTCTCGCAATTCAATCCCAAGGTGGGTGAAAATTAATTCAAGTTTGTCCGCATTTGGTGGCTGGTGAAGGTTGGCGATCTTTTTCTTGATAATGGTCAGCGCTTCTTCGGGAATTGACGTAGCTTTCGCGACCTCCTCGGCTGCCTTCGTTAGTCGCTCACGCAAGGACTCCCCTTGTGGCTTGCTCAGGAACTCAACTTTGGGCTTACCCGCTCCGCTGTTCTTTAGATAGTCGACATGGGCTGTGGCCAGACGTTCGAGGCTGACACAGGCTTCTGCGAGCTTATCATCCACATACCCATCGAGCGCGGTCCACAATGGGCTAAGCACGAAATCGAGATTATAGTTCTCGCGGACCTCTCGGAAGCGAGCAAACAAAGGTGATAGGCGGCAACCGATCTCGACCCCTTGCTCCCATGCCTCCCGGACATGGTATAGCGGTAAAGGCTGCTCATTACCCAGGACGGGGGCGTGTGGCCGCAAAGAGCCGAAGTAAAGTCGTTGAATGCGACCCTCATTTGGAAACGTGTCCCGCCAGTAGAAGGGTAGGTTTCGTCCAACCAGGAAGGATAGAAACCCGCGAGCGTCTTCCGCCCCGTTTGAAGCAATTCTCTCCGAAGCGGGAGCCACCCCCTCGTCCACTATCCAAACACCGTGGCTTGTGCAGTGAATCGTTGATCCGTGATAAATCGTGATCTTTGGGTAGTCTTGGAGCATAATTCGATTACGCAGACGCAGATGGTGTGTATTTGCGTCCTTGAACTCGAAATCTTCTGGGTCCGGCCAGGATAGCAGCATGAATGATGGTAAGAATTCCCGCCGGCGCGCAGGCGTGTCATGGCGGAATGACAACGGATGGTCAAGCTGCAGGTCAAGCGTTGCGAACGCCGCTTTGCCCGTGAGGTTCGAGCGAGAAGCGAAACTACCTCCAACGGGATTGGAGACAGTTTTCACGTTTCCGCCGGCCCCGAATAACGAAAAGGATGCGCCCCCTACAATTGTACCGCTCCACGACGGTTTACCGGGAACTTCGAAAATGGATCCTTCCAGGTTCGGATGCTTCATCACCGGCGGAGGGACCAACTCACTTGTCGGAGCATGAGAATATTCGAAGCGGTACGTTACTCCATCCTTCGCTGACCAGCAGATATCGCCCCGTGCTTCCGGAATCTCAATCCCATCTACCCCGAGGAGCGTCTCGATCGGGAAGTAGTGGGTGCCATCGGCTAGGAGTTTTGGTTCGCTGCCCCGCGTTAGAGTGGGATCCCGCTGTTCGATCACTACTCCCGCTGCCTGGCAGAAATCCGCATACGCTAGTTCCCGGTCATATGGTGGTTCCTTGCCACCTCCGCGATGCCACGCGATGAAGTAAGCAATGTACTGGGCAAGAGCATGCTCTGCCTCACTCAATTCGGATCGTGCCGTGTCTTTCATCATTCATCCAGCGCTTTCTAACCGAGAAAATATCGAACTGAAGCGGGAGGCGGCGGTAGGGCGTCCTGGCCCACCGATCATCCGAATATATCGCAAGGGCGGATAACAACCCTCTGACCTATTCCTGCAGCGACTGCGGTGGCCCATTACTTTCGGATAGCGGCGGGGGAGGTATTCAGGCAGCGGTTCTCGGCTGGTTTTCGGCTTGTTGGTGTTTGGCTTCGAACTGATTGAGTGAGAGGTAGTCGAGCGTTTGGTGTCGGCGTTGCGTATTGTAGAAGGTTTCAATATAGCGGAACACGGCGAGCTGGGCGTCGGCCAGGAGCACGAACTTCGGCAGATCGCCGCTGTGCCTGATTGGCGGAAGCAGCGGCGCATCTGGCGTGAATCTGCTCGATGTTCTGTCAGGTTGGAAAATCCGTCGCTACCCTAGCAAACCGCTGACGAATGGCGTTCGCCGCGACAAGCCGATTGAGGCATTCGACTTCCTCCCGCGCGACGGTGCGCTGCACGAAGCTGCCATTTACAGTCCAGTGGACTGCCAAGTCCGGCCTCAGCGGAAGGTAAACGCTTCGGTTCGTCGCGGCCCATACCTGGAGATCGGTGGGGTTGAGATTAGTCGCCAACTCACCATTGACGATAAAGATGACCGGATCATCGGCAGAGATGAAACGGCCTGATTCCGGCACGAGCAAATCGCCCCTCACTCTGGCCCGCTGCATTATTTCGGGCAGAATGGCAGTACGCGGCCGGAGAAGTACGGGGTAATGGATCTTGATGAGTTGTTTCAACGACTCGATGGTCGTCGCGACGGTACACGGCTCGGTCCTCGCTTCGTTGGAGTATCGCAATAGCTGTGCGAACTTACGGAGAACCTGCGCTATTTTGCTTGATCCCTTCACAGATTCCGGGTTTTGCAGGAACTCCTGGTATTTGTCCTCAGGAAACTCATCCAGAAAGTCGGGGTGCTTAGCGAGGAATTGATTGATCGCATCCAGCGAATTATTGAGGTGATCCCGCAGAACGCGCGAGCGCGCAATGAGATTAGCAGTGAAGACCGCCAGCGTCGTGAATATTTCCCTTCGCGTCTGCTCATCCGCTAGGTTGACGCCTGATTCGAGACGATTGTAAAACGCACCAATTGCCCCTTCGACTTCATTGTTGATCTTATCGCACGAGTCGTCACGCTTTTGGTCGTGCAGGAGGGTGTAAACCTCTTTCTCGACGCAAAGATCGGGCGGGCGACCTGGGAACACTCTGCCACTGGCGACATCCTGTATCTGAAGTGTCCCGTCGGCATCACCGAATTGTTCCAGGTAAACTTGGGGAACGACATGCTGCCGGACATTAGGTCTGCTTTGGGGCATTTGGCTCTCCCGTGAGGAGATTCGTCTATGATTCGCCGACGCCTCCGCGCCGATCTTCCTTCTCCCACAACTTTTGTATCAACCTGGCCAGTTCAGACGAGGAAGGAATGAAAACAGCGAGTTCGTCGCCCACGGTTGAGCGGGCAAACAACGCGCCTTTCGGGACCGGTGCGGTGTATCGGTGTTTCAGCGGCGGGGCACAATCGACTTGCAACTTGCCCTCCCTAACGAAAGTGTGGCAGTTGGGCATCGACGCTATGTCTAACTCGCCCTGGCAAATGTAGACGGATACTTTTTGGTCGATGACGTTCTCGGGAGTAGCACCGTTCTGGAAGTCGAATACTTGATCATCTTCGGCTAGTTCGCGCTTCCGCAGTTCCTCCGGCACGAGCCACCACGAACCCTTCCGTTTGCGCGCAACTCGGCGGCGAATTAAGGCATCTAAGTCCTTCACGGCGGCGTGCTCCTTCTCGCCAGCATTCGCCTTCGCAATCAATTCGAGATCGCCGATCTGTTCTTTCCACGCCGTCGTGATTGCCTTCCAGTCGGCCTCTGTCGTCCTGACCGTTGTTGGTGACCGCCACTTTGGCCAGTGCCGATCCCAGAGCTTTGTCACCAAATTGTCGCCGTCCTTCGGGGGTTGCGGTGCCATCTCATGAATCGACTTGTTCCTCTCCGATAGCGGAAGCGCTAAATAGCGGTCATTCAACTCGCGAAGCGCAGCCTTGAGTCCTTCAGCGGCAACGAAGTCTTGGTCTTCACGCAAGAACAGCGGAGCGGACTGTTTGTGGACCCAATCCTTCGATACGAAAAACTGGCAGAACGGCAGGTAAAACAAGTAACACAAGTCCATGCGCTGAACGGCGGCCATTCGCGACCTATCGACAGCCAAGTGGAAGAACAACTCCACTCGCAGGCAGAAGTCGACGTAGGGGGCAAAGGTGGCCAGCGGCGGCTGGCCAGCCGCCGCGAAGCGAAGCATTATTTTTGCGAGCTGTTCTGGAAACACCCCAAGCAGTCCGCATGCCAGGGAAAGTTGCTGATCAGGACGAACGCGGTTCATCACGTCGTTCGTCAACTTTCTGACGTCGGCTAGCGTGGCGCAGGACCGTTCCTCATAGCCGATCGCCTTTAAGATGTTGACTACATCTGATGTCGGACAGCCAATGCTGCTCGCACGCCATTCAGCGGCGGCCTTTCTCTCTTCATCATTGTACTCGCCTTGCGTCCAGCGGAGAAACGCCTTCGCTTCGGGGCTTTCCGGGAGGAGCGCCATCGTGCGGCCAGCCAATGTCGCCTGGCAACCTCGAGGAAGTATGACTTGGCCGAGGAGGGAAACCTCTTCGCCGAGAAGATTCGCGGTGCATATCGTCGCGTGATGGACGTTTGGCGATCCCGAGAAATCGGGGAACTTGTTGGCCAGTTTGCGCACCAGTTCTTCCGGCGTTCCGCGATCCGAGCCCTCCTTCGCCAGATCACTCTGGGTCTCAACGTAGAACATCGGACATACGTTCGCCAGGAAAAAATGGTCGAACCAAACCGCCTCGTCGGGGTTCAATCCTTCCAAGAACGATTTGTCGAAAAGTGCGATCGGCCCCATCGAGTTGTCTCAAAAAAGGATGCCATTGTTTCTGCGACTGTCGCAGCGAGGCGATACAGCATGGTAACTCTTGACAGTCGCCTTCGGCTTCAGATTCGTTTGGACCGATGGAACAGCGGTCCGTCCTGCGACGACGCGCTTAATAGTGCGGCCAGGAACCGGGCAGGTTCGCTGTTAAGCAACACCAGAAATTCTGGACGTGATTTTCTGCCACCGAAAGGAACTCGGTTGTTAAATCTCGGGGGACTGTTCAACGGAGATTCCGAGAGTTTTACGCCGAGATTTCGGGGGTCGGTGGCAACACTTGGGAGTTCCGTTCGACCCTAGATTGGCTCTCTCGAAACGGAGGGTCTGCCGCCAGCAGGCGGATTAGCGTAAACCATTGGCAGTAAGGGGGTAAACGCAAAACACCCGGCGGCCGATCTCTCGGGGCCGGGCGTTAACTGGTGGGCCGGTTAGATTCGCGACCAGCCAAAAAGCTCCCCGAAAGGTACCCTCTTCGTAACAATACTCTCTTTGCGTTGGGGCCGCAACCTTTTGTGTCGCATAGGTTTGACGAGTTCGAGTCCCTTTCGATCGACGCCAATGCGACTGGATGGGCTTCGCTTCGCTGCACGGAGTGAGAGACCTACCCCTCGCCATCTTGCCAGGGTCCGCCCACGGGCCAGCGCCAGTTGGATTGATGGCCATCGATCATCTGTGCGGCCAGTGGACGGAGAAAGTCACGCACCTGATGAACGACCACTGGAAACTCCGAAAATGATTCACTTATCTGGCTTCGTTGCAGGAATGCCCTCCACTGAGCCGCCTTGGTCGGGTCGTGTGCAAATTGATCTGAGAAACAAATCGGATCGGACTGTATGGCAGTCCCGCGGCGGTCGAATGTTGCACGAATGGCCTTGGCGAGCGTGTTCCCCTCGAACTCAAAAGACTCTGCGAGGAGTGCGATATCGAAAAAGTCCTTCATACGGCTGTTGAGTTCGCCGAGTTGGACCATTGCTTCGAACTTTTCGGCGATGGCGGTCTCACGATTGTAGGCGAGCAGTTCTGCGGTTGGCTGATCGAGCATTGTCGGATAGCTAATTCTAGCGGGGGCTGGCGTGACAACGTCACTGAATCCGATGTCAACCTGCATCGCAATCCGAGCGTTACCAAGCTTCCCTTGAAATCGGGCTCGCACGCCCTCGTACACCGCATCTTCGGCGATCTGCTCTGTAGCCACGCTCGCGGAGTCAAAGATCAATCCGTCGTCATCTACGGACACGTCACAAATCTCGGCGACGACCTTGCGGACAAACTCCAAGTCGTTGTTCATACGCGCCAGCAAGTCAATATCGCGGGTGGGACGTGTGGCGGGTGTCTTCCACACGACGAAAAGAAGCGCACCTTTCAGGAAGCACTGGTCACAGTAATTGGACTGCGAAAGTCGAAACAGCCATCGCTCGAGAGCGTAGTGCTGGAGCACATCGATGAAGCGCCGGTTTGTCGCCTTCGATATGTTCATCAGGCGCTGACGTACTGAGGCGGCCATATTCTTGATTGGCCCTTTGGTCATGCACTGGCCTCCAGGTACGGTCGCACAACTTTTTCCACACGACAGATGCGGGCAAACTCAAGCACTTGTTGAAGTTGCGGACGCCGAAGTGCGCGGTACGTCTTCAGCGCTTCCAGGGCAACGTCGAGCCCGATCTTGTTGCGGAACTTGAAGCAATCGGCGATTGTCTTCTCAGCGCTGTAGATGCGGACCGACACATCGTCAAGGGAATGGGTCTCAATTCCAGCCTCGAACGAGTCCTTGGAAAACCGATAGATACGAACCGGGGGATACTCCAGTACGGGCACCCGTGCGGTACGGGGCAGCGCCACATGGACCTCGTGCGGGATTTGGGTCGTCAGCTCATGGAACGCGAGCGCCGAAATCAGACAAACGACTCCTTGAGGCACTCGCTTCGCAACGGTAGCCAAGTCGGGATCGCTAAGCGGTGGAAGGCTTGCAAGTCGATAGACGCCCCGGGCAAGCTGCTCCAGTTCCCCAGCGTCCCGCATCTCGTAGAGCACGCGAGGATGAATGCCGGCCGCGAGGGCCTCGCTGGTTCGCAGCGTGCCACCCCGCTTTTTGAACACAGCACGGGCATTTGCGGTCGAGTCGGGCATCAGAGGTCTCCGAGGGAGGATAAAAAGGCTAGCACATATTAACAACTGCGTGCGTTTTTATCCAGCCCCAGGCAACGCCGAGTTTTCGCTCGGAAGTGCGCAAGATATTTATGACAAATGAGTTCCGTTTCTTTTCAGACTGGCCGCCAGCGAAAAGCGAGCACTCTATCTTGGCTTACTAGGATTGAACCGACTCGATTCTGCGTTCGGCTGACGAAACGTCTCCGACCACTCATTCCAGTCCGCAGCACACTCTCGTCGTAGCTGCTCAAGTTCTGCGTCAGTAAGTGAATACGTCGGCAACTCTTCCCCGCCGGACAGAGGGTCAGTTTCTCGAAGGTAGGCATCGGCCCATGTCAGCCAGTCCAAAGTGTCCGCATCGACATTCGGAGATCGCAATTGGGCTTCCCGACGCACAGCGTCCACGAACGCGGTAAGCCGCTGGTGTGATTCCCACTGCTGAGTCACTTGGTGCAGGCGCTCAACGCGAACACGATCGGATCGTCGCTTGACTTCCTGCTCGACCGCTATTTTCTTTCGAGCAGCCTTCTCGATCGCCTTCTGGCGAGCACTCTCTGCCTGTTGCCTTCTCCTGTCGACGGTTCGCAGCATTGCAATGATGGCTGCGTTGAGTCGTTCTTCGAGCGGTGTCTTGATGGTGTCGCGTAGCGTCGCGTCGGCCGAGTATGCACCGTAATTGATGCACAACTGCAAAACCCCGGTAGGAGCGTAGTCGTAACGCTCGAAGGACCAGTGGCGACGTTGCGACTCATCCCGCTTTCGTTCGAATCGCTTCGACGATTCGCGGATACTGAGTTGAAACTTTTCGCCCAAGACGTCGAAGTAAGGCTGACAGCGTTTGTCGGTGGTTGTCTTCAGTTCGAAGCCACGTTCCTGCATCGCAGTGGTAAGGGCTTGGAGAATTCGCAACGCCCGTGAAACGCTATTCGGAGCCACCTGCACATCGAAGTGTGAGCCAGAAAACTGCCAGTTTGGGCTTACTCTGCCGTATTGATTTGGTCGTGCACTTCTCAACGCTTCCTTTGTGGCCTTTACGATCGAATGCCGCAGCTGTGAGTTTTCCTTAACGACAATCGCTCGTTCAGGTAGCGATTCCCTACGGATCCTTTCAGCAATATCAGCGTCCGCGATAGTCGGTTTCTCACTCTGTTCAACGGGTGAGATCGCGATCTTTGTGGGTCGATCGTCGTCGACGGCAGGAAGTGGCGCCTTGCGAACGCGCTTTCCATGCCGTTTCTTCGCCCAGTGGCCCTGCGCCGGCCTTGGAACCTCGTGCCTGTCACATATCTTTGCCAGCCCAACGTCGGATATTCCCCATTCGCCGGCAAGCGTTCTAAGCGGCGTCGTCCAGACGCGTTCGTATAATTCCTCGCGAGTCATTTCGATTATTTGATGATCGGGCATGGCATAATTACTCAACGCGTTAACCCCCTGGCGTTTCGGCTTGCCCGGAAGCGATCTTTAGTTTGTGAAAGTTTTCCCGGTTGGATGGGTCTTCAACACCGCCCCCGTCAATTGCAGATTGCAGGGCATGGCGTGATCTGTTCCTGTTGGTGTTACTACAAGTCGCAAAGGTCAGACAGCAAATCGTCCAATACCTGTTCCTCATGGACACAGACGCCGGTGCCAAGCATGCGTGGCGCCAGTTCGGCGTCCCAGTCCGCAGCTACCGGATTGCCCTTCAGGATGTGATCGCTATGAGTTGCCTTCGAGTAGGCGCTGGCATCAAATCGCCAACTAACCGCGCCGTGGCGATCTACGATTGTGTTGCCGATTCTGATTCCGTCCCAGTCGAAGTCCCCATGATAATGAAGGGTACAGCCGGCTTCAGACAGCGAATGCAAGAGCAGGCGCGAGGCAGTTTTCGGCTGACCGTCGATGCAAATCAGTGGCTTGCACTGTGAGCCGAGGCGATTCGCAGCGACGTCAACCACAGTTGGATTCTCGCAGATGTAAATATGGGCCCCAGTCGTGTATAAGTCGAACGCCGGTGGATGCAGTCGCAGTTGCCGAACGCTAATTCGATATGGCTCGCCCGCCGATGCGTGTAGATTCAAAGCTCTACCGGTCATCGACTTGCAATCAGCGGGGAGATTGAACGCCAATACTGGGGCGCTGAGTTCATCGCAAAGAACGCCGAGTGTTTCCCAAGCATCACGGCGCTGTTCCGTTGTCTTCCAACTTGCTGACTCTTCCAATTGAGTAGCGAATCGGATCACAAGCGAACCCAACGGTTGGCCTCGGTCAAGCGCATGGCTGTTTCCGGTTTCGGACGCGGCCAATTCAGCCAGCCGGACTGACGGGTGCGGCGCGTGCGAAACGATGGAGAGCGCTTGAATCAAGAGTGTCGTGGCTCGCCCGCAGTCGCCAGAGGCAATTCGCTTCACCAAACCCGAGGTTCGCAGGTCATCAATCCATCCAAGGATCCGGGTGTCTCCTTTGGCCTCCGTGACGGCGCGTTCCCAGACTTGTTCCCACTGTTGTTCGTGCAACAAGGACTCGGCTCGCTCGTTTCGCACAGGGCCAACGAGCGTCACTACCGCATCTTCTAATCGCCTACAGGCATGACCACGCACCAGCAACTCCGAGAGCCGGTCAAGATCGACGGAGAGTGACTTTCCCTGAGTCGGCATCCGCCCCATCAGCTTGGCAATTGCAGCTCGCTGTTCAGGGCTTGCTTCAGTTAATTGAACCGTGCCAGTGAGAGATTCTCCTCGAGACATCCGTTTGCGGAGCCGCTCGACCAGCCAATTCAGATGGTCACTGCCGAGTAATGATTTGACAAGTTCGGCGTTGACTTCGGGCATGGTCACTCCATCGATCGAGCTGCGGTAGGCAGAGCCACCTCGTCCCGCAATTTTTGTTTTCCGTTCCATACCCAGCGCGTAGTGAAGACTGCATCGAAACCGCTGCGAGTGGAGAGCTGGTAGATGGCAACGCCCGGCAGGCCTGGGTAGCACCCCCATTCGCTCTCGCTGGTTAGCAGGAAATCAAGATCAAACACATTGATCAATTCCATGCATTTGCCACGCATGTCAGGGTCGATGCCCACAAAAGCTTCGTCGAGCAAGATCAATCGCGGGGCATCGTCCCGGGCTGAAGAGTAGTGCGCGGCTGCGGCAGCAAATTGTGGGATCGTCAATGCCACCGCCTTTTCGCCCCCTGATCCCGTCCCGTGTGTTCGCTTTGTAAGCTTCTTCCAACCCGTTTCCTGTTTCCGCATGACCCAAAAGCGGTGCCAGAGGCGATAGTCTAGGGCTTCGGCTAGATGTTCGTGCCATGCGCCAGCCTCTCGTGCGGCCCGCACATCTTTGATGTGATCCTGAAGGTATCGTCCAATCGCGGCGCGTTCCTCAGGGGACCATGTGCCGGTCGCTCCGAGTAGCTTGCGGCACATGGCGACGATACCACTCGAGAGTGTGTCGTCCGGTTTCCAGTCAAACTTCAACATCATGCCCGTGCTCATCGGGCGCTGCTGAATTTCGGCGTTCATTTTTTCGACGAGTTCGAGCGCGTCGTGGATCTGTTCGTGGAGTTTCGTTGCGACTTCGCCAATCAAGTGATTTTCAATGATTTCGCGCTCGCGTTCGTCTAGAACCAACTGCCGCTGTTCAACTTCCTCAGACAAAAGGTCGCGTAGTTCGTTGACGCTACGGTCCTTTCCCTGATATGGCACTGTGACGATGTAAAGCCCGTCGGTCGTCGTCAGTGTTGAGGTGAATCCGCGTTGGCTGAGAGCGGAATTGAGTTCCTGAATGGTCGTGTTGACACTCTGCTGTATCCGATCCCATGCACCGTCATCGGCGTTGATCTGAGAGAACGTCGTTTCCGTCTTGCGCGCAACTTCAACCGTCTTCGAAGTCGACCAAAGGGCAGCGTCTTCATCCATCGCTTCTCCGGACGCGATCTGAAGCAGCCCCAAGTCGCACAACCTTTGAAAAGCGGCGCATGACTTCAAACGTGCGGCAGTTTCGACCTCGATGACTTTTCGACACGATACAATGCGCTCGTCGGTACGCCCCACTTTACTTACTGCTTCGATCTTGCCCTCGTTTGCATCCGCAAGGCGTTTTTTCACGTTCGAGCGAATAGCATCAGCGTCATCGATCTGACGTAGAATGTCTTCTGCCTCGGCGCCAATCGTTTCTTTGAGCGTGCGCAAACGCTCGACAGCTTTTGCATGCTGCGTTTTGCGTTCGTGGAGGGTGTCAGTACATCGCTGCGCGTCCTGCTTCGCTTCACGTAATGTATCGGACGCAGCCAGAAACTGACTCCTCAAGGTATCGAAGTGAGCGATCGACGGCCACAATTCAGCCAAACATTGTTGATACTGAGAAACATTCCGCTGCAGTTCGCCGATTCGCTCCGCCCACTCAGTAAGCCCCAAATCCTGCGCGTCGTTGTCTCTCACTTGTCGGACGCGGTCTGCTTCACTTTTCCGATGCTCGACTTGTTGTTCTGCGTCGGCTAGGATTCCACGGCGTTCGAGTGTTTTCTGTTGAGCGAAGGCAAGTTTGTTGGCGGCGGTCCGAATAGCGCTGTCGGTCGGAACGGCATCGGCCTGTTTTGAGACGATGGCTTCACGGTCGCGGATCGCGCTGATTTCTGTCTGAACCTGCTCGATCTCGGACTCGATGCGCCGCAAATCATCTTCTGCCAACGTCAGTTGGGCAAGCCGATTGTTCTCCCGTGCCTCGTGCCCGATGAATTGTGGCGTTCGTTTGACCGCGTGACCCCGCAACGGCCCATTCCGCCAGTGTCCTGTCACGGAAACCCACGTCGATGTTGCATTTTCCTGCAATCCGATTCGGCATAAGAGTGCCTCCACAATCTGGTTGGAGACGCAACGATCGGAATCACCATCGTCCGCAGGGCGGAGCACGGACGACAACGCATCGGCCGGCTGCAATTCTCTTGTCTGGTCGAGGGTGAAGAGAACATCTTCAAAGTCTGATGTGAGAACGGCACCGTCCGGCGTCACCCACGCATTTAGAAACCCGGCCGCTGCAAGTCCAGCCTCGATATTCGCTCGTGCCGTATGCGGGCAGGATGACTGAAAATCAACAAGCGACCAAAATGGGGCACCGGAACGTCTGGTCCGCATTGATTCATCAGTCGACAATGGCAACTCGGGGAGCTCGTGGTAGCCGTGTTGCAGCCGGGTGACTCGCTCGATTACCGTTCTTCGTTGGACATTCCACTCATCAGACTGCTGCTGAAGTTCGATGCGTTTCTTGCTCAGAGATTCTTGGGCTCGCACCCTCGCACGGGATACCGCCTCGTGAACTGGACTTGTGCTATCCGGGCGTTGACTCCAATCATCAACCGATGCAGCCAGTTCGTCGGCGGGAAGGAGTACTAATTCGTCGGAATCGCGACGCCACATCTCATATGCTTCGAGAAAGGCGCCGACTTCTGCTTGTCGGTGGTCTTCCCACTGTTTCTCATCCGCGATTGCATTCTCGACAGCGATTTTTGCTTCTTCCCGCGCTATCTTTGAACGGCGCAATTCCTCGCTGGCAACGCGCAAGTCTTCGTTTCGCTTGTTCAGTTGCTCACAGCCGCGGGTACGAACGCTGATCGAGTTCTCGACCGACTTGCGAATGGAGTCCGTGTTCAACGGTGCGGAAGTGCCGTCAGTTGACAGCTCTAGTTTCAACTCCCCGAATGCAGCGTCGTGTTGCGTACCCAGTTCACTGGATCCTGCTAACTGCTTCGCCTGCTTCGCTACTCCTTTGGTCTCTTTCAGTTTCGCGTCCGCCTCTTCAAGGGCAGCCTTTCGAGACTGACGGCGGGTGGCGATGCGCTCTTCCGCTGTCGTTACGTCGCTCTTGGCAGTTGCAAGATCCTTCGCCGCCTGTTGTTCTCGTTCCGATGCCTGGTTAATCGTTTCTGCGCTACGCATCTTCGGATCGCTGCGCAGCGCTTCGAGGCGGCTGTTGATCTCCTCAATCTTGACTTCGAGCGAACGTACCAGGTTGGATGCGTTATCCAATTCAAGCTTTGCTGTGGCATTGTCTCGCTCGGCCTTCCGAAGCTCCTTGCTCGCATACTCGTAACGGTTGTGCGACGTGCGGACATCGTCGGCGCGCCGCCGCGATGCGATTCGAGCGTACCGCCGATAAATCGTTAGAAAGCCATCGACACCGTCGCGAGCCGACTGAAACCGACTCAACTCCATCCGATCCGACTCTAGGCCGCGAAATGACTCGGCGACATCGTTAATCATGTGTTCCGACGGCGGCGGGAGCGCCTCACCCAAGACACGTGCCAGCATCTTTTCGTCAAGGTGCCGTGAGAGTTGCGGCTTACGAAGCTGGATCAAGAGGTCCACCATCGCTTCGTACCGCTGTTTCCCAAGTCCGAACAACGCCTCGTCAACAGCCTGACGGTAATCTCGGCTCGTCGTATAGACCTTCCCTCGCTCGCCAATGGCTTCGCTCAAGGCCGACTTGCTGATCGCGTGACCGGCGTCTGACTGTAAGTAAAGGTCCTCTCCAACTCGCTGGTCCGTTACGAAGAACCACGGTTCTCGCATGCCACTGTTTTTCGTCGCGCTCAGCCCACAACCGAGAGTAATATAGCGCGTTGCGGGCGTAGCCCCATTGCCGCCGACCGGCGTGCATTTGCCAAATTCGATCCACGTGTATCCCTGGCGCTCGTTGTGTCGCCCCATCAGCAGATTCCACTCCATCCGTTTGGAAGGGTCCGCGTCAGGTTCAACGCGATTCGTGGAAAGCCGCCCGTCAAACAAAAACGGAAGCTGCAACGCCAGCACTCGGCTCTTGCCGGTGCCATTATTTCCACGAAGGATTAGATGGCCGTTCTCGTAGCGGAACTCTTCATAGTCATAGAGGTAAAGATTGAGTAGCCCGCCTCGAATCGGCTGCCACCGCTGGCACGTTGCCTGCGGCAGCGTTGAAGACTGAAATCGGTGCGTGTTCGAAGTCAATGCAGTCAACCTTCCGCCCCCCACAATAAAGCCTGTGCGTTATTTCCGCTTGTTGTTGCGGAACCCTCCATCTCTGCTTCGCCCAGACCGTAACGCGCGATTGCCGGGCGCGGAACAACGTAGTCGTCGTGACGTGCGACGAGTCGAAGTCCTTCCATCCTTAGTAACGCATCATCAACTAGATATTGTTCTGCGCCATCTTCGAGAACCGTTTTCTTCCAGTGAGCCGAGTGCTCGGTGATCAGTGTCCGGGCTTGCCCGTACAGTTCTGAAATCCTGACTCGGACGCCAGCCGCGCCGAGCTCGCGGAGTCGCCTCGCAAGAAACTCGGCAACCAACAGAGTGAAGTGACCTTCCGTTCCATCTTTCGGCATCTCCAGGTCCGTCATGTCACCGCGATCATCGAGCATGGCGATGCCTTCTGACCGAACTTCGGCTATCAACCCCGTGGCATCCTCGACGCGGCGGAGCAGCCGGCCACGCTGCCTGGTTAGATAGTCCAACTCTTCCGTGTCGAGACCGTCAAAGTAGATCACCGGGTCATCGAGCAATCGACGCGTCAGGCGAACTCGCAGTTCGTGGTTTCGTGCGTCGTCGGTGTCTGGCCGATGTTCCTCAATCAACTTTTCCATCCGAGTGTGCAAGGGCGCATCGGCGTCGATGGTCGACGGTCCACAACGCACGTTCAGCATCATCGCAAGAATCGGGCGATTCACGTTGTAAAGCACATCGCTCTGATCCCTGAGATACTCCTGTTCATCACCATCGAGTCGTTCCAACACGCGCAGGTCGAGCAGAAATCGAATCACTCCAACCAGATCACTCCTTTGATCGCGGCTGGAGAGGTCGAACACCATTCCGTTTTCGGCGAAGGCGGAATCCGCTGACGCCAGTGCGATGACCTCCTTGGCGAGATTCCCCAACGTTGTCTGCCGATCGCCGCGTTCAAGTGTCGCGAGTGCGAGACAGAGGACGACGTAGCGTCGACGACTGAAAGCGACGCGCGATTTTGGTTCGCGCGCCACCCGCGTCCCGTCGAGCACATCGGGCGGCGCCTTCTGCAACCTCGCAAACTCGCTATCCAAATGCAGACTCCAACCGCAGTTGGCGGCCAGCCATTCACGCAACCAGTCAGCATGGCGTCGAACCAATGCGAAGCGGTCAGAAGAAGTCCCCCGCGCACTGAGCATCGGCTGGGCCAGAAGCGCCCGAAAGGCCAGTTGCCGTTCGGTCGTCGTAACCGCGTCGAGGCGGTCCTCAACGGATTGGTCGGATCGTTTTCTCGGCAGTGTTGCGTGATCACTCATCGACGGCATTTGCCTCCATAGCATACGGTTGGCTGCGAGCCGGCTGAATCACTCCAAGTGGAGCGGATAAATCCGTGATCCGAACAACATGATCAGGCCCGACAAAGTCCCCGTCGGATGTCTCGATTCTCGCCTGAACGTTGTCGTTGGTTGGTTTCAGAACGATCTGCGTACTTCCATCGCTCGAATGAGTTGCGACTTCGCTGTCAGGCTTTTGTTGCTCGGCAAGAGCTTTTCCCAACAAATCCAGCAACAAATGGAACTCGTTCCGATCAAGCCTCGACAACTCAGATAGCCGCGTCGTTTCTCCTGTCGTCAATCGCCTGCGGGCCGCCTCGATTTGAGCAGCCTCTTCCTCGGCCAATTCCGCCAGCCGGCGTTTGTCTTCGGTCCTGTCAATCACATTCGCCGGACGGCCGCGTCGGTGGTACTGGCCCGTCTTTCGCAGCCGAGGCGAGATAAGAATTGGTTCCGCCTCAAGCCAACTTGTCGTTGGGGCAATTGGTTCTTGATCGCGTGCAGCAAGATTCTCGTCATCGATTCTTAAGTGACGCGCCGGGTTCAGTGAAAATGCCGAACGCCACAGCCGGTGGGCGTCGGCGTCTGATTCCGCTTGTGCGAACCAGCGGGCGAGCAGTTTGAGATCGGTAGGCCGGTCGCTGCTCGCAACGCGCCGATCATGGATTCCTGAAATGGCAACCAGCAGCGACGGAATTGCCGAACGGGCGCAGCCACGTAGTGTCTCTGCTTGGGACACAGATTCAGCACTGCCAATGAACCATTTCTTTAGTCCGTTCCAACGCAGCGACCATTCGTGTTCTGCCGCTGCCGTCGCCTCTGGCCCTGCGTCCATCGAGTCAACTACTTCCTCACGTGCTGCCGCACTGAGAATGGCGTCGATTCCCGCTTTCTCAATTTGCACGATAACTTCTGAGATCTCACCCGTCGCGATAACGAGTTCTCCGATGAATCGCTCAAGGTAGTCGATCAATCGCTCCTTGTAGGCGATGAAGACTTTCAGTTCGAAGCCGTGCAGGTCAATGGCGCGCTGGATACTTCCGATAAACACCTGTGCCTTTGTCGTCAGTTGGTCGAAGTAGCTCCTGAGGGTCGCAAGTGACAAGTGGATCTTTCTGCCATCCGGTTGCTCGCTACGAGCGTATTTCAGCAGTACGTGGAGCTGATCGCGGATCACGCTAAGGGCCGCCGTTTGCAATTCACCCGGCTTGAGGATGTTCTCTTCGTAGGATTGGACAGCGCGCTCGGCCGCTTCACCTTCCTGAGTCAACTGATACAGGTAGCGCGGGCGATAGAATTCTTCGACTGTCCGGACTTCGCTTGTGTCCTGTGTCCGGCGTAGATTGCCCCAATCGCATAACTGGCCAAGAGCACTCTCAATCTCGTCCCCGGGCGAATCCGCAACGACGTCGTAGTGTCGCAACGCGGCAGCAATTTCCGCTGGTCGCAGATGTATCTCGAAGTGCCGCTTGGCATCGACGAACACAGCCATCACCGCGCGATACAGCGGTGTCTTTTCTGCGTTCAAGTACGCAAATGGCTTGAGTCGATTGAATGCCATAGTGGTTTTATGAACACGAAGCGCCGTCATTCAGCATAGGATCGGCAGTCAGTCAAGTCTTAAGTCCAAGCGAGATGACCTGAGGGGACGTCCCCATTGAAACCATCACGAGTACCTTCATGCGCTTGGGCAGTGTCGGATCGCTGATTGCGCAACCGGGTCTGATTGAGTTGACTGCACTCGTTAATATTTCCCTACCTCTTAGGAGCGTTCGCAAGGAGGATTGATTATCGCGGCTTGCGTGACACGTATCGTCCCGCGGCCTTGCCGGCGCGAACCCAGTTATCGATTTCTTCCTTCCTGAATTTCCACAAGCTTCCAACTTTGTGGGCGGGCATATTCTTGCGGTCGATCCACTTGTAGATCGTGTCGCGCTTTACGCCCAAGTAACTGGCGATCTCGTCCACGGAGAGCCAGCGATCACTGATCACATCGGTCATTGCAATCTCTGGTGAAGGCGGCAGATGCGGGAAGATGGCCCCCTCTATGTGGGGTTCGTGTCCAATCCATCCCTTTGCGGTCGGCTATATCATAGCCGATCGCTGTCTGGCGGGAACCCACCGCCCTGCCAAAACTGCCACCATCACAGCCGACCAGCAGCTGTCGTGGCGGACGGGCAGACGGAAGGTGCTTGGAAGAGCCGCCGACGCCACCCACGGCGTCCGGTGATTGGCCCTATACCACTCCGGCGTCCGGCCGTTTTCGCCGAGATCGTAGCCGATGTTCTGAATACGGCTCAGGGCCGGGAATACGTCGCGGCGGGTGCGGCGGTACTGGGAGCGAAACTGGCAGGTGAAGCACTTTCGGTTGCGGAAGCACCAGTTGATAATTAGCCAATAAAGTGTCGGCGAAGCAAGCCGCATCAGCCGCGGCGCGCTTGGCTCCAGAAGCGGTTGTTGCGTTCCATTTCGGAACGGGTGTGCCGCGGGAAGCGCACGCCGCGGCGGCCGTGGCGGATGCCGCTGAGTTTCACGGTGACGTAGGAGGGGAGGTCGTTGGCGATGCGGATATGCAGTTGGTCCTGGATGACCTCGGCGCCCAGCGGCGTGGGGATCGGTGAGCAAGCGCTGATGACTTCGATGCTGCCCGGTTCGCA
>JAANMT010000530.1_pt1 | contig 41437 bp, 38 predicted proteins | sample 7279711 | NCBI WGS metagenome assembly JAANMT01 (sample SAMN14094538, study PRJNA606508) | bioreactor metagenome | isolation source: A lab-scale SPAN reactor treating ammonium-rich wastewater day 1 | place: Ireland: Galway | collected 2017-01-16 | reverse complement strand
TTCCCCATCCACCTCACCTCCACTCCATCGCCACTTTTATAGGACTCCCTCAGCTTGACCAATAGCCCACACCTTGGTTTTTCTCCGACAGACTCCTAGTCCTGAATGCCCCAGGACGGAACCACCCGGCCGAGTTGTTCGGGAGTTTGCCCGTCACTTCTTCGATGGCTGAGAATCTCCCCGGCTGCAGCCGCCTCGCTCGCAAAACCCGGCAAGCCGTGAAGACGTCCATTTGACTTGTTCACAAAAACCGCATTACGAATCGAGTGATGACAAACCGGACACTCCCCTACCTCCTCGTTATGGCCGGGGTATTTGCCGCGGGATGTGGCACAGATATGCGCCCGATTCCCTCTCCTGCGGCCCCGACTGCCACTGTTTCGATTCCGACAGCGACTGCACCGGCAGCGACAGCCACGGCTGTTCCTCCCACAGCTACGGCAGTGCCTCCGAGCGCTACCTCGACGCAACCTGTGTGGACACAGACACACACGCCGCCGCCAACGCCGACACCGAGCGACACCGCCACTCCCGTTCCACACACCGCCACACCATCTGTCACCGTGACGTGGACAGAGACGCCCAGCCCCACAGAGTCACCGGTTCCCACGGATACACCGAGTCCCACCGCCAGCCCGTCGCCGCGCACCCCTGTTCCCTTCCGTGTCGGAGTTGCGGCGGTCCCGATCAGTCCGTGCGGGGAAAATCCGGATTGGGACGGTCCGATCACGCCCAGCGGAGTCTGGGGCGAGGAATTCACCGATACGAACGGCAACAACCGCTGGGATGTTGGCGAACCTTTCGTCGATGATCCTGCCAATACCGCGATCGATCCCAGCTCACGCCGCAAGTATGACGGTATTTTCATGGCGGGTTTCGGATCCGATCGGATCGCCCTGGGTTGTGCCGACGATCTGTGGGCACGAGTGATCGTTCTGGAGGGGGGACTCAAAAAAGTGGCCCTGGCCAGCCTGGATGCGATCGGTTACGTAAAGCACGGTTCCTATTACGGTTTTGCCCATGCCGAGAAGATGGTCGACACCGATCTCGGGATCACCGATTTCATCTACAGCAGTACACACACCCATGAGGGTCCGGACATGCTCGGGCTCTGGGGCGTGGAGCAATTCCGCGACGGGAAATTTCCGCGGTATGTGCAATTCGTCGACCGGCAGATCGCCAAAGCGATCAACAGGGCTGCCGCTCCGGAAAACATGAAAGAGGCCTCTCTGATCGCAGGACTGACGGATCCCGGGAAAGACCCGGAACTGCTGGGTATGCAGGTCCGCACCGGTTGCCGGCCTCCCTGGTTCTTCGACACTGAGCTACGGACGCTGCGATTTGTCGATGGCGAGGGAGCGACCATCGCCACCGTGGTGAACTGGAACACGCACCCTGAATCACTCGAATCGGAAAATCAGATTCTCAGTTCCGACTTCCCTCACTACATCCGCCAACGGATCGAAACGGAACTCGGTGGGACCGCGGTCTATTTCAGCGGTGACCTCGGTGCTGTCGAAATCGTCGGCGATACGTGCGTCGGCAAAGCCGACCGGCGCTCCGACGGAACCAACGAATTCGACAGACGCGACAACATCGGTTTTGCCCGTACGGAACAGATCGGCAACCTCGTGGCAGAGGCGGCGCTACGCTCCCTGGAGGGCGCCGCCACACATTCGATCGCCAGGGTCGACAATCGGGTCACCAAATACTTCCTCGGCGGCTCCAACGCGCTCTTCGGTTTTGCGAACGATCTGGGAATTCTCGACCTCGACAAGTCCTACTTCAGCCCCGAAAATTGCGCGCCGGGCGCGGGAATCTGTGCCGCCATCGAACAGCAACTGATGTCGTTGCTCGACGACGACGGACAGCCCATCGTGCAGTTGATGACCTTACCAGGTGAGGTGTTCCCTGAACTGGTCTACGGTGTCGAACAACACGGCCGAACCGATTGCCCCGAAGCGAATACCGGATTGCCCTATGAACCAGCGGTTGCCCCGGCCATGACAGCCCCGTACCGCATGTTCCTCGGGCTGTCACCCGATGAGCTGGGATACGTTGTACCGGGCTACGATTTTTATCCCGCCCCCTCCGTCGATGAAGAGGCCGACGACGTCTGCCGCCGGCAATCCTACGATCCGAATGTCCCGGGACGGACGGTTCCGTCGCACTACCATGAAAGTCTCTCGATCGGGCCTGAGCTGGCAGCAGCAGTCACCTGTCATGCGCTCACGTTGCTCGACAAGACAGACGACGTGGCAGCCAGCCCGGCCTGCCAGCGGGTCATGCCAGAGCCTTGAGACGTATCCTTCCAACAATTCCTCTGGTCGTTCTGGTGGCCAGCACAGGATGGGCTCATACACCCTTCCTGCGTGGCCACCTGATCGATCTGGTGGCAGGAGCGGAACGCATTGTCATTGCAACAGTGGAAACGTCGCAACGCCGTCCCGTTGGGGATGCGCGCTTGAACGTACGTGTCGATTCCGTTCTTGCGGGTCAGAAGGAACCACAACAGGTCGAACTGATCTCACGGAATTATCTGCCACCGGGTGGAAGATTTGTTTTTTTTCTCCGCCGTCTGCCCGATCACATGGAAAGCCTGGCGCCGGCTGGTACCGTCTTTGCGGCAGTACCTGCCGATGACCGAGACTACCGGCGTACCATCCTCGCAATCCAGGAGGCGCTGAAACGGCCGGAAGAAGATCGTCGTGCGGCCCTGTGTGGTCCGCTCATCGAGGCGCTTACCGCAAAGGCAACCGCCTTACGGTATGAGGCAGCGATGGAACTCGATGGCCTTGTACGTGCGGGTCACCGGCCTACAAAAACTGAAACAGAGACTCTCCGCGGGATCCTCCACTCCGAGAAGACGGACCCAACACTCAGGTCGTTTCTGAAAACATTCGTCGGAGATTCACCGCCAGAACACTGAACAGGAGCGAGGAACCGGCATCGGCCGGTTCCTCGCCCTCGGCTCAGTTGGCTCGCGCCACCGCGGGGAAATGGACCCCTGCGGACTGCAGTTGCTGGAAGAAGTTCAGCAGGGCCGGAGGGATGGCCGTTTCCTCCTCCTCCGTTGAATCGGGCATGTGCTCGTATTCGAGGATATTGAGTTCCTCGAACTTCTGTCTGACCTTAGGTGTGAGTAGGCCCAGACGCCGCAGGTTCGGCACGATCTTCGAAAAGAGAATCTGCCGGAAACCTACCATGAAGGGTGTCTTCATGGCCCAGGGCATCCAGACCTTCGGATCGAGACCGATCCTCTCCCAGACCTCAGCCATCAGAAGGCGATCCCGCATCAGGACGGTGGCTTCGATGATGAACTCCTCGCGCTCCTTCAACTCGGTGGAGGACATTTCCTTCGTATACAGATCCTGCAACGAGAGCACGCCAAAGGCCACATGACGCGCCTCGTCGCGCATGACGTACGAGGTGATCTGTTGAATCAACGGCTCGTCGATCTGGGTGAAGCGCATCAGACCGAAGGCAGCCAGCGCGAGGCCTTCCACCATGATCTGCATGCCGAGATAGATCATGTCCCAACGCGACTCACCGATGATCTGACTCAGCAACGTATGCAGGTGCGGATTCACCGGATAGCTGAGTCCCAGCTTTTCCGTGAGATAGCGGCGATAGGCTTCGACATGCCGTGCCTCATCGGCCACCTGGTTGGCGGCGTAGAACTTCCCTTCCGTCCAGGGCACCGCGCTGACCAGTTGTGAGGTGGCGAGCAACGCTCCCTGTTCACCGTGCATGAACTGGGAAAGCATCCACGAGTCCATGTGATGCTTCATCCGTTGGCGCGCTGCAAGGTCGAGTTTCTCGGGTTGTTGCAGGACCGCATCGAACGCCTCGATGTTCTCGATCCGGATGCGCTCCGGATCCACATCGATTGACCAGTCGATGTCGGTCGTCGCGTTCCATTGGAGCGTCTTCCCCTTTTCGTAGAGACGCACCAATTCATCGCGAGAGAATTTGTAATCCCAGTTGAACGTAGTCGGAAAGGCGGTAGCAACCTGTTCCAGCGCGCCCGACGGCGGCAATTCAATATCTCGATGCATGAAAACCTCCTTGAATGATCGCACATCTGTCTAGTGACAGAATCACGATGCGACAAGGCATCCAACGGACAGGAGACGCGGGGGACGATGGTTTCCCTCACAGTCCCCGATCGTCCCCTGTGGATATCCGGACTGGTATCCGGGTCTCCTTTTCGGTACACGCGGCTGCATGTTCGAGGGGCAACGTGTGGCAGTGATCGTTCCGGCGTTGAACGAAGCGGCACACGTGGGCGACGTTGTACGCCGCATGCCGGACTACATCGACCGGATCATCGTCGTCGACGATCATTCTACCGATGGCACCGCCGAAGCAGCCGAAGCGGTGGGTGATCCGCGCGTCATCGTTTTACGAAACAGGACCAATCACGGTGTCGGTGGTGCAACCCTTCTCGGCATGGCAGAGGCAGCCCGGGAGGGGGCTGAACTTCTGGTCAAGGTCGATGGTGACGGTCAGATGGACCCACGCCAGATCCACCTCCTGCTCGAGCCACTCGTGAGGGACGGCTACGACTATGCCAAGGCCAACCGATTTCTCGATTCCGGTGCTCTGCGCCAGATGCCGCGAGCGCGTCTCCTCGGAAACTTCGCCCTGACCTTTCTGACCAAACTGGCCTCGGGATACTGGCACATCTTCGACCCGCAGAATGGATTTCTCGCCATTCGTACCGAGGCCTTCCAGCGCCTGCCGTCTGATCACCTGGCACGCGGTTTCTTTTTCGAAAACGATATGCTGATCCATCTGAACATCGAGAGCTGCCGGGTGAAGGATGTTCCCCTACCGGCCATCTACGGGCAGGAAGAATCCTCCCTCCGGATCCGCCAGATTCTGGTGACCTTTCCACTGCTCCTCCTGCGCGGGTTCACCATACGAATCTGGGAGAAATACCTGCTACGGGACTTCTCTCCGATTGCCATCTTCTGGCTCCTCGGAATTCCCCCGATGCTCTTTGGCCTGTTGTTCGGCGCATGGCACTGGACGCTATCGTTCCTCAGTGGAAAGCCAGCCAGTACCGGGACCATCATGTTGAGCGTGCTCCCTTTTCTGATGGGTTTCGAACTTGTCTTACAGGCCGTCATCCTGGAGATTCGGGAAACCCCACGGTGACCGGCGCTGTGGTAGGACAGATCGGCATGCCGGCCGGGAAAGCGCGTCTGGCTGTTCTGATCTCGGGAAACGGCACCACTCTACAGAATTTTATCGATCTTGTAGTTGCCGGCCGTCTCGCTGCCGAAATCGCACTGGTCATCTCCTCACGTGCCGATGCCTACGGACTCGAACGTGCCAGGAGAGCAGGAATCGACACGGTCGTCGCTTCACGAAGAGATCTTCCCGACGTGGACCGTTTCAACGACGTCTTGCACGATGCACTCGCGCGGCAACCGATCGATCTCATCTTGATGGCCGGCTTCCTTTCGCCGTTCCAGACACGTGGCCGGTATCCCTGCCGGGTCATGAACATCCACCCATCTCTCATCCCTGCATTCTGTGGAAAGGGATTCTACGGCGATCGGGTTCACCGGGCCGTACTCGAACGGGGAGTCAAGGTCACCGGATGTACGGTCCATTTCGTGGATGACGAGTACGATCACGGACCGATCATCCTGCAGGATACCGTGCCGGTACGGGACGATGATACGGCAGAGACACTTGCCGCACGGGTTCAGGAGTTGGAACGCCGACTGTATCCGGAAGCTGTGCGGCTGTGGATCGAAGGGCGTCTGGAAATCGCCGGGCGGCGGGTACGCACGAAAGCTGCCGGACCCCGAGTCTGATTTTCAGCTTGCTGCCTCGGGGGTCGGTGCGGGAGACTTCTCGACCGCCACGGCTTTCGCTTTCTTCTTCACCCCCGGCGCCAGAATCACGCCCATCATCCGGCCCTCCATTCGAGGAGTGCCTTCGACTGTCGCGATATCAGAGAGCGCCTCACACACCCTCATCAGTTTGCTTCGGCCGAGATCCTGATACGCCATTTCGCGACCGCGGAATCTCAGGGTGAACTTGACTCGATCCCCCTCGCCGAGAAACTCGCGTGCCTTCTGGATCTGCCGTTCCAGATCTCCCGTATCGGTACGGTATCCAAGACGCAGTTCCTTGACGGTCGTCGTGGCGCCTTTGCGCCGCGCCTCTGATTCTTTCTTGTGCTGCTGATACTTGAATTTGCCGTAGTCGAGAATGCGACATACCGGAGGTTGAGCCGTGGGGGCAACCTCGACGAGATCGAGGTGCGCATCTTCGGCGCGGCGCAGCGCCTCGTCGAGAGAGACGATTCCGAGTTGCGAACCATCGGCTCCGATCAGCCGCACTTGCGGGGCGCGGATATAACGATTGATTCGATGCGCGTCTGGTGGGGGTGGAACAAACCGGGGTCCTCGTCCGCGAAAAGCCAAATTTTCTCCTTCTGGTGGAATCGGGGATATTTGGCTGCGGAGTGTACACTGTGCGCGCCCGTGACACAACGCCGCCGGCGGAAGCAAATCGCCATCAGAAATGTCAGCCGGGGACAGCGGATGTGGCCGGCCGCCGCGTCAAGACGGTGGCGCCAGCGCGGCTGGGAAGGGGTATCATCTGCCCCGTGCGCTCTGGCAACACGACGTAACCGAAAAATACTCCGGTGGCGAACATGAAGGGGATTCGCATGAGGACGGGAGAAGCCCAGCCAGCACTGGTGTCGGCGATCAGAAAACTGGCAAGACCGATCAGGAGCGCGCCAATGCCGAGAGTCACCAGATTCTCCAACTTGGCTGCCATGATCAAGACGAAGAAAAAGAACAGAAAAAATTCCTGGCTGGCGCGGGTGAGCAGGAGTGACACGGAAATCATGGCAGTGTCCGCCACGAGCACCGGGGCCTGTGTTCGCGCATCGAAAAAGCTCAACGGCGGAGCGGAACTCAAAACGAGATTGGAAAGAATCGCTACGGTGATCAGAACCGCAATCGGCAACGGCGAAACATCCTGGCCCAATTCCGCAAAGGCCAGGGTTCCCGTGCTGAGAATCAAGGCATAACGGGTCAGTAGAAAGTTCTTCTTGCGTGAAACAGCTTGTGTCTGTGTGTGGATCACACCAACCTCATGTCGCGGCAGAAACATTAGCAACCGAAATGCCAAAACCCCTCGCGCAAAAAATTGAAGCGGAGATATGACAGTGACACAAACCGGCTACTTCTGGATGACGATGCGCCATTCCGTTGCCTCCCGGATGACCTCCAGCACGGCATATCCTTCGGCTTCTGCGGCTCCCGGCAGATCGCGCGCTCCTTTCGGATCGTCGAGGCGCACGGTAAGAACGGCGTGTCGTTCGAGCTGCTCGAGCAGCACCTTGGTCTTTGCCCAATTCAGTGGACAGCGAACACCGCGCAGGTCGTATTCCCGAGGCGTGGCTGGGTCCTCCACCTCGGCTTGTTTCTCCCCCGGTGCGGCATTGCTATAGTCAGTCGTCATCGGCGTATGTTTCCGAGCACTCATCTAATGGAGAGGACGGTTCGACGAAAGGGCGCCCGCTGGGCGAACGGGTAGTGGCCCGGGTGGGTTTGCAGTCGGAGAAGTACGTCCTGCGTGGCGCGCCAACGAAACGGCCGGTCGACTTCCGGATCGATTACGCAGCCGAACTGAACCCGGCGCAGCTTGCGGCCGTCACGGCGATCCAGGGGCCGTTGCTCGTCGTGGCCGGTGCCGGAACCGGCAAGACAAGGACACTGGTTTACCGGGTGGCGTATCTCGTCGAGAGCGGCATCGACCCGGCGCAGATCCTCTTACTGACCTTCACCCGCCGTTCCGCGCAGGAAATGTTGCGGCGTGCCAGCGCGCTGCTCGACGGCCGTTGTGAGGCCGTTTGCGGGGGAACATTCCATTCCTTTGCCAACACCACGTTGCGGCGGCACGGGCGGCCGGTCGGCCTGCAGCCGAACTTCACCATCCTCGATCGCGGCGATTCGGAAGATGTCATCAACCTGCTACGCGCACAACTCGGGTTCGACCGAAAGGACAAGAGGTTTCCCCGTAAACAAACGATCACCAGCATTTTCAGCATGGCCGTCAACAAAGGGGACACGCTGGTCGATCTGATAGAAGGGGAATACACCCACCTCGCCGAACACACGGAAGAATTGGTTCGCCTCGAAAAGGCCTATACCGCCTTCAAGCGAGAGCGCCAGTTGGCCGATTATGACGACTTACTGGTCCTGCTGCGGCAACTCCTGGCAGAAGACGAAGCGGTGCGGCATCGCCTCTCCCTGCAGTCGCGTTTCCTCATGGTCGACGAGTATCAGGACACCAACCGCCTCCAGGCCGAGATCGTCCAACTCCTGGCGGGCGAACACCGGAACGTGATGGCCGTCGGCGATGATGCCCAGAGCATCTACTCGTTTCGCGGCGCCAACTTCCGCAACATCATGGATTTTCCGCGACTCTTCCCCGGCACGCGCATTATCGCCATCGAAGAGAACTACCGCAGCACCCAGCCGATCCTCGACTTCACCAACTGCGTGATCGAGCAGGCTGCGGAACGGCACGACAAGCGGCTGTTCAGCGCACGCACCACGGGTGCTCCCCCCCTGCTGGTCACTGCCTCGACCGAACAATTCCAGTCACGCTTCGTCTGCCAGCGCATCCTCGAACTGCGCGAGGAAGGCTTCGAGTTGCCCGAGATCGCGGTCTTGTTCCGCTCGAGCTTCCATTCCTTCGACCTCGAACTCGAGTTGGCGCGGCACGACATCCCGTTCATCAAACGCGGTGGCTTCAAGTTCGTGGAAACGGCACACATCAAAGACGTCCTGGCACACCTCCGGGTCGTGGTGAACCCGCAGGATGCGGTGTCGTGGCATCGAATCCTGCTGCTGCTGGACGGGGTGGGTTCCAGGGCCAGCGAAAAGATCCTCGAAAGGATCCTGCGCGACCCGGCACCCATCGCGCAACTCCGCAATTTCCACAAACGCGGCCTGGCGACACCCCTGCAGGCGTTGGCCAACCTGCTTGATCGGGTGCAGGAGGCATTACATCCTGAAACCCAGGTCGAGGAGGTCCTGCGCTATTACGAACTACTCCTGAAACGTCACTACCGCGACGACCATCCCAAACGGCGCAAGGATCTCGACCATTTTCTCGCCATCGCGGCCCGCTACCGCAGCCTCGATTCCCTGCTGGTCGATATGGCGCTCGAACCACCGGCGGACAGCATCGACGGGGTGCTCGCCGGCGACCCGGACGAGGGATTGCTCACCCTGTCGACGATCCACTCGGCCAAAGGCCTCGAATGGCGCGTCGTCTTCATCATCTGGGCAACGGAAGGACGCTTTCCCTCCGCCTACACATTGGAGGAAAAGGACCTCGAAGAAGAGCGGCGACTCATGTATGTCGCGGCGACACGCGCCAAGGAACATCTCTACGTGACTCACCCCATCCATGTATTCCAACGAGGCTACGGCATGACCTACGGAAAACCATCCCGATTCATCGAAGGAATCGCGCCCGAAATCCTGAAGCCGATCCAAATCGTCGACGAGTACGGTGACGATTCGCCATGAAACGCTTCTGGGCACGGCTTTCACTCCTGGCCTGGTTCCTCCTGGCGGGCTGCCAACCAGTGGCGGATCGGCCCGCCAACGTTCTGCTCATCGTCGTCGACACGTTGCGGGCCGACCGCATGAGTCTGTACGGCCACGAACGCACGACGACACCCCATATGGACCGGATGGCCGATACGAGCATCGTCTTCACCCGTGCCTACTCCTCCACCTCCTGGACCAATCCGGCCATGGCGGGAATCTTCACCGGAGAGCCACCGAAGGTCCTCAGGCCAGGCGCCAGCCGGTTCCTGGATCGAAGCCAGAAAACCCTCGCTGAAACGTTCCGCGAACGGGGCTATCGCACCGGCGCCGCCGTCGCGAGTCCCGTTCTCGGACCAGATCTGGGATTCGCCGATGGATTCGACTCCTACCAGGGTCTGGCAGGCTGGGCAAAGGGCCTCGAACGCCGCCCCTCTCCGGACGCCGAAAAGGTCACCGATGCCGCAATCTCGTGGATCGATCGGCACAGCGACAAGCCCTGGTTTTTCTACGCCCACTACATGGACCCACATTGGCCCTACGAGCCTCCCGCCGCCGCGTTGCGCCCTTTCTGGTCGGGTGAAATGCCCAATGCGCAGCGGCGGGCCGACCTCAACGAACGCTTCCGCACCCAGCAATATTCGCGTGAAGAAATCCTCCTGGTCCGTGCGCTCTACCTGGGAGCAATCGCGCACGTCGATGCGGAAATCGCGCGCCTCCTCCATCGTGTGGGGGAATCAGCCACGTCAAAAACGATCGTTGCCATCACAGCCGACCACGGCGAAGAACTCGGCGATCACGGTGGCGTGTTGCATGCCAAGACTCTTTTCAACGAGGTGTTGCACGTGCCGCTCCTCATCTCGGGCACGGGCGATCCGCCCAGGCGTATCGATCACCCCGTGCAGACCATCGATATCGGCCGGACCTTGCTGGATTTCGCCGGCCAGAAGAACAGCGAGTTTCCCGGCCGGTCGTTGCTGGCTGCGCCACGCCCTCGCCTCGTCGCCCGGCTCTTTCCCCTCCCACAAACCCGGCATCGGGCGGCCGTCATCGACGGCAACGAGAAGCTGATTGCCACCACCTCGGACGAATGGCTGTACTTCAATACGGCAAAGGATCCTGGCGAACATCAGGATCTGGCGGCAGAGGCACCCGCACAAGTGGCGCGCCTCAAGACATTCATACCGATGGACAGCGCGGCTGCCGGCAACACGGCTGACCCCGCCGTCGCAGAGCGCATGCGCGCTCTCGGCTACGATTTCTGAGGTCCGTTTGTCCCGCTGCGCCCTCCTGCTCGCCCTCACATCCGCCATCTTGTTGACGGGTGCCGGCTGCCGGCGTTCTTCATCCCCGCCGAACATCATTCTCTACGTGATCGACACACTGAGGGCCGATGCCCTGCATTGTTATGGCAACACACAGGTACGGACCCCGAACTTCGACCTTCTTGCATCCCGGGGCGTCCGCTTTTCACGGGCCTACACGAACTCATCGTGGACACGCGCCACCATGGGTTCCCTGCTCACCGGCGAGTACCCGACGATACACGGCGCCGTGGGACGCGCCGACCGCTTGCGATCCGACATTCCCACCCTGGCGTCGCAACTCCAGACTGCTGGTTACCGTACGGCGGCCATCGTCGCGAATCCGAACATCGGACCCGCCTTCGGGTTTGAACGAGGGTTCGATGAATTCATCGAGATGTACTCGCACGTCGCGGCACCCCGTCCCATTCTTCCCAGCGAGTTGATCGCCACGGCAGAACGGATGGTGGATCGCACCCTGGAGTGGATTCGCCAGCGCCCGCAGAAACCGTTCTTTCTGCTCGTGTTCAGCGTGGATCCTCACACGCCGTACACGCCACCGGCCCCGTACGACCGGCTGTACGATCCGACTTACACCGGTAACATCGACGGCTCACTCCGCGGCATGTACGGCCTGGGGGTGTTCGGTCCGCGCCCACCCGACCGTGAGATTTCGCACCTGCGCGCCCTCTACGACGGCGAAGTCGCCTACAGTGACGATCAGTTCTCACGCTTGCGCGAGGTCATCGATTCTTCCTCCCTGAACAGGAACACCATCACCATTTTGACCTCCGATCATGGTGAGGAATTCTATGAACACGGCAGCCGGGACCATGGACACACTCTCTACAACGAGTTGCTCCATGTGCCTCTGATCTTTTACGGCCCCGGATATTTTTCGTCACGAACGGTCAACGTTCCGGTCCAATCCGCTGATCTCTACAAGACAATCCTCGCATTGGCCGGAAAGTCTGCCGGGGAAGGCCCCGGACGCGACCTGACACCCTACCTGCGAGGGACGCTGGACGCCGGCACGGAAATCTTCGCTGAGCTTTCGCTCGACAAACACCAGGTCGACGCTCTGATCCTCGACACGGATAAGGTGATCCGTAGCCGCTTCGATGGCTCCCTCCTGCACTTCGACCTCGCTGCGGATCCGGGTGAGCTGGCAAGTCTGCCAGACGCTGGTCCCCTGTCACGAAAAATCCAGGACCTGCGCGAGGCCCTCGATCGCGCGGGGGCCTCTTCTCCCAAGGCCTCCCGGGTGAGGCGCGACGCACTACCGGAAGCAGCGCGCCAGGCTCTGGAACAACTTGGCTACGGGGACGTCACGCAACCGGAATCTCCATGAATCGATCGTGGCCGGCAGCACTTCTACCCGACGGCACTCCCGCGACAGACAGGAGACGCACGCAACCGGCAAAAGCCCGAGCCGTCGCGATCGGGTTTCCGATCATGCGTGCATTACGGCGTGATCCGGCCGCCGTCAGTGGCAGCAAAGCCTCGTGTACTTGCGGCCACGCAGCGCGTCGTGTAAGCAGCCGGTGCCGATCAACCCGGAACGTGGGGCCGTAGCTCAGTTGGGAGAGCGCTAGAATCGCACTCTAGAGGTCGAGGGTTCGACTCCCTTCGGCTCCACTTTTTTCACAACATCCCGAGGATCGGTTACGCAACATCCGCGGCCACGAGGGACGGCATCCCCGGCAAGAACGAACGGCAACTGATTGCCGCATTCGCAGCGCTCGGATATAAAGGCGCGTCCGTTTGGCGCCGACGTATCGGCTGAAGCACAGGTCCCATGTTCGATTCACTGTTCGCCCTGCTCGTGCTGGCTTTTATCCTGGTGACCGCCCTGGTCAGTATCTCGCAACACGCTCGCAGTTGCAGGATGGACTCTGGATCGAGCGGTTCCATCCTGCTCGGTGGCAATGTGCGCAGTTGGTACATCCACCACCTGCAACCGTTCGAGGAACGTTGCATCGACTATGGGGTGCAACCGTCTCACCTGTCCCTTGCCCAACTGGCAGCCGGCTTCGTCGTCGCGTTCTGTTACGCTCGTGGCATGTTGTTCACGGCGGGCTGGCTCATGCTCGTCAGCGGCTCGCTCGACATCATCGATGGCCGCCTGGCACGACGGACGCAGACCGGGAGCAGGCGCGGCGCTTTTCTCGATTCCGTCGTGGATCGGTATGCCGACGCGGCGGCTTTCATGGGTCTTGCGGTGTATTTCCGTGAATCATGGCTGCTCTGGGCGTGTCTGCTCGGATTGATCGGGGGACTCATGGTGAGTTACACGCGGGCGCGCGCCGAAGGGCTGGGAGCGGACTGCAAAGTCGGCTTGCTCCAGCGTCCCGAACGTTACGTCCTTCTGGGCTTCGGCAGCATTTTCAGCACACTCTTCGATCATGTGGCCGGGACACAGACGACACACCCTCATCTTCTCCTCTCCGGTTTGATCGTCGCACTTGCGATCCTCGTGAATTTCACGGCAATCCAGCGCTCCGTCCACGCGTGGCGCCTACTGGGGGCTTCACCTGATGGCACTCTCTGAGGAACTCGCAGCCCGCGAGCAGCGGACCCTGGGCGTCTTCACGCTCATGTTCGGAGCGGGGGCCTTGCTCGACGATGCATCCGTGCGGCTGGGCAGCTTTCTCCTGCTCATCGGTGCGGTCCTGTTTGCAAAGGGCCTTCTCGGCAGACGCCACCTGGCCCGTTCTCGCGGGTTCCTCTCCTCGGAACGGCACGATGCCTCCTTGCCAGCCAACCCGGAACAACAACCGTGAACCGAAACATCCGGATTGCCGTGAGCCTCGGAATTTCGGCGGTGTTTCTCTACTTCGCCGCACGGGGCGTCCACTGGGGAGAAGCCTGGAAGGCGTTGATTTCAGCCCGTTACGTCTATTTTCTGCCGATGCTCGCGTGTACCGTCGTGACCCTGTACGTGCGCGCCCTGCGCTGGCGGGTGCTGCTCAGGCGGGTGGGTGATCCGTCATTGCGAAGCCTGTTCGATGCCACGAACATTGGTTTCATGGCGAACATGGTGCTGCCACTGCGAATGGGTGAAGTGATCCGGCCGGTGATGTTGAGCCGGATGGAAAACCAACCGCTCGGCAGCATTCTGGCCACCAACGTACTGGAACGGGTGTTCGACCTTCTGACCGTTGTCCTGCTGTTCGGCCTATCCGCCACACAGGTTGGTATTTCGACAGAGATCCGGGATTGGGGACTCCGTTTGTGCGGGATCGCGCTGCTGCTCGCACTCGGCGTCGTCTTTGTCCGCTGGCAGGAAGCGTTTGCCCTGCGCATCCTCCACACCGTGTTGGCACCTCTGCCGGAGAAGCTCGCCAAACCGATCGAAAGTTTCTTTGGCGGATTCGTGCATGCCCTGGAGGTCCTGAGCAGTCCGGCAGAGTTTCTGCGGATGGTGGGTTGGACACTCGTTCTCTGGATCACGATTTGTTCCATCCAGGGGTTTTGTCTGCTTGCATTCGATATGCCCGTGCCGGTCGTGCTCGGTTCGGTTGTGATCACCGCCTTCACCTCGATCGTCATTTCCGCTCCCTCGGCTCCCGGCTACATCGGGGCGTTCCAACTCGGATGCACCTGGGCACTCAATCTGTTCAATGTCCACGGCGACCCAACGTTTGCGAGTCAGGCCTTTGCCTACTCGATCCTCCTGCACTTGAGTCAGTTCGTCGGAGTGATCGGCGCCGGCTTGTTCTCACTGGCCCGAGGGGGGATCAGCCTGCGGCAACTCGAGGAGGCTTCGGTAACCGATGGCCGGCCCACTTGAAGGAAAAACGATCGTCGTCGGCCTGGGCGGCGGCATTGCTTGCTACAAGGCCGCAGAGCTCGTTCGACTCCTCATCACCGCCGGTGCCCGGGTGCGCGTGATGATGACGCCGGCAGCTACCCAGTTCATCACACCCCTCACGCTCCAGACACTCTCTGGCCATCCCGTAGCTACAGATCTGTTCAACCTGACACAGGAGTCCGAGATCGGCCACATCCGCCTCGCAGATGAAGCGGCGGCAATTTTGATTGCGCCGGCGACGGCCGACCTGATTGGACGTCTGGCACACGGACTTGCCAATGACATCGTGAGTACGGTTGCACTGGCCACACGGGCACCCATCATCGTGGCACCGGCGATGAACGTGAACATGTACGAAAACCGCATCGTCCAGCGCAATCTCGAGGCGTTGCGTACACACGGCATGCTGGTGGCAGATCCCGGAGAGGGCTTTCTCGCCTGCGGCTGGTATGGCAAGGGACGCATCGCGGAACCGACCGCGCTGGTGGCCGAGTTGGAACGTGCGGTGAGCCGGCAGGACCTGGACGGCCTTGCCGTCCTGGTAACGGCTGGCCCGAACCGGGAAGCCATCGATCCGGTCCGCTTCATCAGCAATCGTTCGACAGGAAAAATGGGTTTCGCTCTCGCCGCAGCCGCCTGGCGCAGAGGGGCACGGGTCGAGTTGATCAGCGGTCCCACTCCCCTGACCACACCGTACGGCGTGCACCGTATCGAGACCCCAACGGCGGCCGACATGCACGCGGCAGTCACGGAAAGGCTGCCCTCTACCGACATCCTCCTGATGGCTGCGGCCGTCGCCGATTACCGGCCGGCCCGGGCAGCTCACCAGAAACTGAAGAAGTCGGACAAACCGTTATCCCTCGAACTCGTTCGCACGATCGACATTCTCGCTGACCTGGCGCCACGCAAGCGCCCGCATCAAACCTTCGTCGGGTTTGCCGCCGAGACAGAAGAGATTGAAGCAAATGCCAGGCGCAAGCTCCGGGAAAAAGGTCTCGATCTGATCGTGGCCAACGATGTCGCGGGGACGCAGACCGGTTTCGAGGTCGATACGAATGCCGTCATCCTGTTCGACCGCCAGGGGGGACGCGATGACGTGCCGTTGATGTCGAAAAGCCAGGTCGCCGACCTCATCCTCGACAGGGTGGTGTCCCTCAGGGGAACGAACTGAAATTCCGGAGCGCCAGCGCAGACCGCCGCGCTGGACCCTCAGCCTGCCGTCAGGGACAGTTCCGGTGGCATCGACCCGGCACAGAGTTCCCGCCGTTCGTTGAGCGATTGCAACTCTTGAACCAGTTTGCGCGGCAGGCGGCGACTACGCGTCAGCGCTTTGAGGGTTGCCCGCAGATCCTTGGCCATTTCGAGGGCTACCAGGCCCGTGGGATCGGCGGTCTGGTTGTCCGCCTGCTTTCCATTCCGCAACAGGTCCATGATGCTCCTGCCGCAGACACTGTTGTAGCGCTGCACGATGTCGGCTGGCAGCGAATATCGGGAGCGTGATGCCAACCGGCGCATGATGCTGTGCCACTGGTCGAGATCGTGGATGGCGATGAACGAGTTGAAGATGCGTTTGTCTGTGTCGAAAGAAAAAAGCGTACGAGACACGACATCGCGCACGAGAGCGTCACATTCAGGGAATTCCCGGCGCCGCAGCTCAGAGACGATTTCCCGCAGATGTTCTGCCTGCAGCGAATCGAAGCGCGCTTCCCAGTAGACATGCCGCAGCGCCAGGGACTGAAAGCTGACAACGAGTTGGATCGGCACATAGTGGTTGTGCGAGTAGACGTCACTCGACAGGTGGGTCAGGTATCCATAAGCAAAGGCCCGTTGGGAATCCGTTCGCGCATTGTCGACCAGTTCCCAGCCGACGCGCCAGGAATGGCAGTGGGCCTGTTCAGCCCGCGTGTATTTCTTGGCCTGTGTGATATCGGCACCGACACAACCGTAGAGATAGGCCAGGCGCTGCCGCCGGAGGAGTCGTTGAAGGGCCACGCTCAGGATGGTAAGGTTCGACAACACGTCAACACCGTGCGCCAAGTGAGTGATCGGGCCCCACGCGAAGGCATCGCGCGGAATGAGAAACAGGACCATCGCTACGACCAACCACGACATGCCCCTTGATGCTAATCGGCCCTTGTCCCGGGTACAAGAAGCACTCCTGGAGTGGAGCGCCAGCGTCCGTGCCTACCTCGAGTGGGTCCGCGATTCGGGGTGCGACGGTATTCCTCGTGACGCGAGCGCCCCATCTTCGACAATCCGCGTGGGAGCGCCGCCCGTCTCCGCAGAAACTGCGGAGACGCCCGCACCCGTGAAGCCGGTCAGGGCAGAGTCCAGCGCCACACATTCCGGCGAGGCGCTGGCCAACATCCGGGCTGTGATGGGTGACTGCCGCCGTTGCGCACTTCATGCGGGCCGTACGCAGATCGTTTTCGGAATCGGCAATCCCAACGCCGAACTGATGTTCATCGGTGAAGGTCCCGGTGAAGACGAAGATCGCAAAGGGGAGCCTTTCGTGGGCCGTGCCGGTCAGCTTCTCACGGAGATCATCACCAAAGGGATGAAGCTGCGGCGGGAAGACGTCTACATTGCCAACATCGTGAAATGCCGCCCCCCAGGCAACCGGAACCCGGAGGCCGATGAAATCGCCCAATGCGAACCTTTCCTCATGCAACAGATCGAGGTGATCGGCCCGCGCATCATCGTGGCGTTGGGCACCTTCGCCGCACAGACCCTGCTCCGCGTGAAAACACCGATCTCCCAGTTGCGGGGCCACTGGCGGGAGTATCAGGGCATCAAATTGATGCCGACGTTGCACCCGGCCTACCTGTTGCGCAATCCCGCCAGCAAGCGTCTGGTGTGGGAAGACATCAAACAAGTGATGCGAGAATTGGAGTTGCGCCCTTGAACCGGCGCCAGCACCCGCTGGGAATTCTGGCATTCCCGTCTCTTTGCCTCGCCGTCTGCCTGCTGACTGCACCCATCCTCGGAAGCGCCCGGGAAAAGGTCACGCCGGCAGCAACGCCACCGGTGCCGGAGCAGTCGCCTGCACAGACATCGGGCCGGCAACCCGCCATCGTGCACCTGATCGCCGTCGATGCCGGCATCAATCCGGCTACCGCTGATTTCATTTCCGAGTCCTTACGTGCGGCACGTGACGAATCGGCGGCGGCCCTGATCGTCGAATTGGACACACCGGGTGGACTTCTCGAATCGACCAAGGAGATCGTCAAGGAATTTCTCGGCGCTCCCATTCCCGTCGTCGTCTATGTCGCCCCGGGTGGTGCAGGCGCGGCGTCGGCTGGAGTCTTCATCACGATGGCCGCCCACATTGCGGCGATGGCACCGGGAACCCACATCGGGGCAGCTCATCCAGTGGGTGGTCAGGGCGAGGACATCGGCGGTGATATGAGAGAAAAGGTCGAGAACTTCACCGCTTCGTTGAGCAAGAGCATTGCCCAGGAACGCGGGCGTAACATCGAGTGGGCCGAGAAGGCCGTGCGGGAGAGTGTGTCGATCACGGAGTCCGAAGCCGTGGAACTCAAGGTGGTCGATCTGATCGCCACAGACCGCACAGACCTGCTTCGCCAGATCGACGGGCGCGAAGTCACGATCCACGGCACCACACAGAAGCTTGCCGTTGCGGGAGCGCATATCGTCGAAAGGCAAATGCGCCTGAAACAAAAGGTACTCAATGCGCTGGCCAATCCCAACGTGGCCTACCTGCTGATGATGGCTGGTCTGCTCGGCCTCTATGTGGAGTTCACCCATCCGGGAGTGTTCTTTCCCGGTGTGGCGGGAGCCATCTGCCTTCTCCTGGCGATGGCAGCCCTCCAGGTACTGCCGATCGACTACAGCGGGCTGGCACTGATCGTACTCGGGATCGGACTGCTGATCGCCGAGCTCTTCATGCCGAGCTTCGGCACGCTTGGGGTTGGCGGTATCGTCGCGTTCGTGCTCGGCTCCTTGTTGCTTTTCGACACATCCCAGTCCGACCTCGTCCTCGATCCCAACATTGTATACGCCGCAGCAGCGACGTTCGGCGGATTCACGTTCGCCGTCGGTTATCTGATCGTACGAACCCAGCGGAAGCCTGCGGCTCTCGGCAGTGAGGGGCTGATCGGCAAAAGAGGCGAGGTGCGACAGGCAATCGTGCCGCCGGCTGCCGGAAAGGTGTTCGTGTATGGGGAGTACTGGACCGCCATTGCCGACGAGCCGCTGCCGGCCGGCACTCCCGTTACCGTGCAACGTGTCGACGGATTGCGTATCAAGGTGCGTCGCACCGCAGATGTTGCAGGAATCTGATGTGAGGTGAGGCATGATCCTGGGACCCCTGACGACCATCATTCTCGTTGCCGTGGCGCTGCTCGTCAGCGGCGTGAAAATCCTCAAGGAATTCGAGCGTGCCGTGATTTTCCGACTGGGCCGGCTCGTCGGGGCGCGCGGACCGGGCGTCATCTACGTCATTCCCCTCATCGAGAAGTTGCAGCGCATCGAATTGCGCACGATTACCCTCGATGTGCCGCCACAGGACGTCATCACGCGCGACAACGTGTCGGTGAAGGTGAGTGCCGTTCTCTACTTTCGAGTGATGGATCCGAGCCGGGCCGTCGTCGAAGTCGTCGATTACATGTACGCGACCTCGCAGCTCGCTCAGACGACGTTGCGCAGCGTTTGCGGACAGGCAGAGCTCGACGAGTTGCTGGCAGAACGCGAGAAGATCAACTCGCACCTGCAGGAGATTCTGGATGCCCAGACGGACCCCTGGGGGATCAAGGTCAGCATGGTCGAGGTCAAACACATCGATCTGCCCCAGGAGATGCAGCGGGCCATGGCACGGCAGGCTGAGGCCGAACGTGAACGCCGTGCCAAGGTGATCAACGCGGAAGGCGAGTATCAGGCAGCACGGAAGTTGGCCGATGCCTCGGCGGTGATCGGCCAACATCCGACAGCCTTGCAATTGCGCTTCCTGCAAACCCTCACGGAGGTTGCTTCCGAGAACAATTCGACGACCATTTTCCCCCTGCCGATCGATCTGCTCACCCCATTTCTGCAAGGCAAAAAACCACCCCCGAAGCCATAGGAACGGAATTCCGCGTTCTTGACTCGTTCGCCCGGGTCATGTTTTATGCCCGGCGACGCACTTTCCGGGATCGGGAACAGGCACCCTTCAGGTGCCTGTTTTTCTATCATTGAAATTGAACTGCGAGATGCACACCCAGTTGCCCACGTGCAAGCCGCCGCCCACGCCCCTGCCCGAGGCGCCGCTGCGTTTGTCGGACTACCAGTTCGATCTTCCCCCTGATCTCATCGCTCAGACGCCAGCCGACGCACGTGATGCCGCCCGGCTTCTGGTGGTCGATCGTGAAGCAGGGTACAAAGTCCACACACGGGTGCGTGATCTCGAACAATTCCTGCGCCCTGGTGATCTTCTGGTGGTGAACGACACCCGTGTCTTGCCGGCCCGCATTCACGCCAGAACAGTCCAGGGCAGCGCGGTCGAGTTGCTGTTCGTGCACCAACTCGAAGAAGATCCTCCCACCACATGGCTCTGCCTCGGAAAGCCAGCACGCCGACTGCGCCCGGGCGCCACGCTCTCCCTGCCCGGTGGGCGGCGTGCCCAGGTGGCAGGGAATCAGGCTCCCGGGCAGTACGCCATTCGAATGGAACCTGGCACCGACGTGCCACGTTTTCTCGTGCAGGAAGGCGAAATCCCTCTCCCTCCCTATATCAGGCGCCCTGCAGGCACACTGCCACTCGACCGGGATCGCTATCAAACCATCTTTGCCGATTGCCCCGGCGCGGTCGCAGCGCCGACCGCGGGCTTACACTTCACACGGGCGCTGATCGAAGATCTTGCCGGACGAGGAGTCCGGACCGTCTCGCTGACGCTGCATGTGGGCCCGGGTACTTTTCTTCCGGTCCGCCACGAAGCTGTTCACCTGCATGAGATGCAAGCGGAATGGGCGAGAATTCCCGCTGCAACGGCGGAGGCCATCCAGTCTACACGGCAGCATGGTGGCCGCGTGTTGGCCGTGGGCACCACGACGACGCGCGCGCTGGAATCAGCGGCGGTCCAGGAAGCATGGGACGGCCGGCCCTTCTGGGCCGACCGCTTCATCACACCCGGGTATCGCTTTCGAGTCATTGACGGACTCTTCACCAATTTCCACCTCCCCGGTTCGACATTGCTCTTTCTCGTGGCCGCCCTGCTCGGACACGAAGAATTACTGGACGTCTACCGCCAGGCGATCACGGCACAGTATCGCTTCTACAGCTACGGCGACGCCATGCTGATCCTATGAATCCAGCGCTCTCGCTCCCGGCCATACAAAGGGAAGGCCCCATACTTTCTCTGCGCGCCACGGATGGCGCGGCACGAACCGGACACGTTCGCACGGCACACGGAATCTTCGAGACGCCTGCCTTCATGCCAGTCGCCACACAGGGGACGGTCAAGGGGCTGACGCCGGCGCAACTGCGCGATCTCGGGGCCCAGATCCTGTTGAGCAACGCCTATCACCTGTCCGTCCGTCCGGGATCCCAGTTGATCCGCGAGATGGGCGGGATCCATGAGTTCATGGCCTGGCAGGGCCCCATCCTCACGGATAGCGGCGGCTACCAGATCTTCAGTCTCGCAGCGCTTCGCAAGATCACGGATGAGGGGGTGGCCTTCCGCTCCCATGTGGACGGGGCACATCTTTTCTTCCGGCCTGAAGACGTGATCCAGATCCAGGTGGATCTCGGAGTCGACATCATCATGGTGCTCGACGAATGCGCCCCGGGTGGCGCATCGCGAGACGAGGCAGCCCGTGCCATGCAGCGCTCGATGCTGTGGGCAAATCGTTGCGCGCAGGTGCCCATTCCGGACACCCAGAAGATGTTCGCGATCGTTCAGGGGGGCATGTACCCGGACTTGCGGCGCGAACATGCCGGTCAACTTGTGGCGCTCGATCTCCCAGGCTATGCGGTGGGCGGTTTGAGTGTAGGGGAGGATCGGGACGTGACGATGGCGGTGGCAGAGCAGACGGCGACGGCTTTGCCGGCAGACCGGCCCCGCTATCTGATGGGCGTCGGCCTTCCCGAAGAGCTGATTCGCTTCGTCGGTATGGGGTACGACATGTTCGACTGTGTCCTGCCGACACGGAATGGCCGAAATGGAATGATGTTCACTTCAAAGGGCAAACTGAACATTCGCCTGGCGCGTTATGCGAGTGATCGCCAGCCGCTCGATCCGATGTGCGGCTGCTACACATGCCGCACCTACAGCAGAGCGTATGTGCGACATCTGTCGCGCTGCAACGAGATGCTGGGCGGAGTCCTGGCAAGTCTGCACAACCTGTACTTTTACCAGCGGCTGATGCGGGATATGCGTGCCGCCATCCGCCACGGAATGTTCGCGGCCTGGTCTGCGAGCACCATCGCGGCTCTGGCCGGAGGAGACCTGTCATGATTGGCACCGCATGGGCACAGGCCGGCCAGAATGGGCCACCCTCTGCCCTGATGAATTTCCTGCCGTTGATCCTGATCTTCGTTGTGTTCTACTTCCTGCTCATCCGGCCACAACACCAAAAACAGAAACAACACCAACAACTCACCGATAATCTCAAGCCAAACGACGATGTGATCACCGCAGGAGGTCTCTACGGTAAGGTGATCGCCTTGACGGATCGTGTGATAACCCTGGAGATTGCGCCCAACGTCCGGGTGCGGGTCGATCGACATCAGATCGTATCCCTGGCAGGAACGGCGACTCCGAAATCGAAAGAGAAAGAGAAGGACAAGCAAAAGTGAAGAGCACCCTCCTCTATCGGATTGCCCTGATCCTGGGGCTTCTGGCCGTGGCGATCGTTTACCTCACGCCAAGCCTCGTTACCGATCTGCCCGACTTCTGGAAGCAGTATCTTCCGAGCAACCGGATTCGCCTCGGTCTGGATCTTCAGGGTGGCACGCACCTGGTGATGTCGGTCGATGTGGACAAGGCGATCGAAAACACGCTCCAGCGCACGGGAGAAGAAATCAAGCGCGAAGCAGCAGACAAGAAGATCGCGATTGATGGTGTCGAATCTCAAGGGCGTGAACTCCAGGTGAAGATCTCGAATGCCGAGGCGCGTTCTGCGTTTTCCGATTTCATTCGTGAGAACTTCCCGTCGCTCCACGTCATCGACTCGTCGACACAGGATGGTATCTCCCTGGTGAAACTGGGCATCAGCAACCCCGAGGAACGCCGGCTGCGGGAATTCGCGCTCGATCAATCCGTCGAAACGATTCGCAACCGCATCGACCAGTTCGGTGTCGCGGAACCGATCATCCAACGCCAGGGAAGTCAGGACATCCTGGTCCAGTTGCCGGGTATCCAGGATCCACAACGAGCCAAGGAACTCATCGGCAAGACGGCCGTCCTCGAGTTCAAGCTTCTTTCCGAACTGCCCGGTGCGGACGACTACATCGCAGGGAAGAACCCTCCCCCGGCCGGCACCGAGGTTCTGAACGGCTATGGCGGCGATCGCGCCGGTGGCCGTGCCGAACGGACGAAGTATCTCGTGGAGTCGAAGGTTCTCATGACCGGCGATGTCATCGCGGATGCGACGGTTCGCCCGGGAACTCAATTGGAGGGTCCCTATGTCGCGCTCGAGTTGAACGCGCGAGGCGCCAAGCAATTCGACGAATTGACGGGTGCGAGCGTGGGTCGCCGGCTGGCGATCGTGTTGGACAACACTGTCTATTCCGCCCCTGTCATTCGCGAACGCATCGGCGGCGGTCATGCCTCGATCACGGGAAATTTCGATCTCAAGGAAGCACGCGATCTGGCCATCGTGCTGCGCGCCGGAGCATTGCCGGCGCCCGTTCATGTCGCCGAAGAACGCACGGTGGGCCCGTCACTCGGAAAAGATTCGATCCAACAGGGCCTCGTCTCGTTCGCCGTAGGCGGATTGCTCGTCATCCTGTTCATGATCGTCTATTACAAAGGAGCTGGCGTTCTGGCGGATTCCGCCCTGATCCTGAACATCGTCTTCCTGCTGGCCGCCCTGGCTGCCCTGCAGGCGACTCTGACCCTTCCCGGAATTGCCGGTATCGTATTGACCCTCGGAATGGCCGTGGATGCAAACGTGCTGATCAACGAACGCATCCGGGAAGAACTGCGTCTGGGGAAGACGCCCAAGGCTGCAATCGATGCCGGCTACGAGCGCGCACTTCCCGCCATTCTGGATTCGAACATTACGACCTTTCTCTCGGGCATCATCATGTTCCAGTTCGGGTCGGGGCCGATCAAAGGATTTGCGGTTACCCTTTGTGTTGGAATTATAACGACCGTGTTCACTGCGGTGGTCTGCACGCGCGTCGTTTACGATTACCGGATGGCCGGGCGGCGGCTCGAGAGCATCAGCATCTGAAAAGGCGGCTATACGACGATGGAACTGATCAAACCGGGAACGAACATCGATTTCGTCGGCAGAATCAAGTGGGCGCTGAGCATCTCATCGCTGCTCATCCTCATCGGTCTGACCTCAGTCCTCCTGCGAGGCGGAATCAACTACGGCATCGATTTCGCGGGCGGAACCCTGGTACAGGTGAAATTCCCGAATAAGCCGGCGATCGATGAGGTGCGTAGCGCTCTGACCTCCCTGGGTGTCGGCGATGCAACGATTCAGGACTTCGGTACCTCGGCATCGGGCGGCAGCGAATTCCTCATCCGGGTGCCTGTCACCGCGGATGCCAGTGGAGGTTTTGCCAAGCGAATCACCGAAGCGCTCGAGCAGAAATTCGGGAAAGACACCTTCGAAGTGCAACGCGTCGAGACCGTCGGCCCGCGGGTCGGCAGCGAACTGCGCATCCGTGCCATCCTCGCCGTGCTGTTTGCCACCATCATGATGGACGCCTATCTCTGGTTCCGCTTCGAGTGGCGCTTTGGCATCGGCGCCGCCGTCGCGCTGATCCATGATGTCATCATCACGATCGGAGCGCTCTCGCTCATGAACTACGAGTTTGATCTGACCATCGTTGCGGCATTGCTGACGATCGTTGGCTTCTCCGTGAATGACACGGTCATCGTGTCGGATCGCATCCGGGAAAATATGAGGAAAATCCGCCGGGAACCGCTGGCGAAGATCATCAACAAGAGCATCAACGAAACCCTCAGCCGCACGGTTCTGACCACGGGCACGGCAATCCTGGTTCTACTCGCACTCTTCTTTCTCGGCGGAAATGTGATCAACGGTTTCGCGTTCGCCCTGCTGGTCGGCTTCATCGTCGGCACCTACTCGTCCATTTTCATTGCGACTCCCATCGTCTTGTCGTTCGAGCGCCTGCTGGCGCGACCGCGCTGATCCGGGGTGCCGATGACGGCGCGAAAATGGCGCCTCCGGCCGGCCGCCCCGGAAAATGAAGCGATCCTGCAAAGCGGGCTGGGAATTTCGGCAATCCTGGCCCGCCTGCTTGTCAATCGCGGCATCACCTCCCTCGAACAGGCAGAACCGTTTCTGCGCAGTCGACTGTCGGAGCACCTTCGGTCACCGATGCTCTTCCGTCAGATGCCGGCTGCCGCCGGGCGTGTCCTTTCAGCCCTGAGTAAGGGCGAACGCATCGGGATTTATGGCGATTATGACGTCGACGGCATCAGCGGTACCGCCATCCTGGTCCGATTCCTACGCACGCTGGGCCACGAGCCACTGGTTCACATCCCCCATCGCATGCGTGACGGATACGGCGTCACCATCCCCGGTATCCAGCGCCTTGTCGAATCTGGCGCCCGACTGATCATCACGGTCGACTGCGGCGGTGTGAATCACAAAGAACTGGCGTTTGGCCGGGAACATGGGACCGATGCAATCGTCTGTGATCACCATCAGGTCTCGGGAACACCCCTGCCGGCAGCGGCTGTTCTGAACCCCATCGAGCCGGATGCCGGGTTTCCCTTCCGCGGGCTGTGCGGTGCCGGCGTCGCTTTCTATCTCACGCTGGGCATTCGCATGCGGTTGCGTGAAACGGGAGCGACATCCCTGCCCGATCTGCGCCGTTATCTCGATCTGGTCACCCTGGGTACCGTGGCCGATATCATGCCGCTCGTGGAAGAGAATCGGGTATTGGTGAAACACGGCCTGCGTGAACTCACGCAAACAGCTCGTCCGGGAATCGTTGCGCTGCGCGACGTGAGTCGCGCGGGAGCCATGTCGGCCGAGACCGTCGGCTTTCGGCTGGCGCCGCGTCTGAATGCAAGCGGGCGGCTCGACGATGCCAGGCGTTCTCTCGAACTCCTCACGACGGACGATCTCGCCGTGGCACAGACTCTGGCCACAGAACTCGATCAGGAGAACCGAACGCGCCAGGCAATCGAGAAGGAAATTCTGGATGATGCGCTACGCCGGATCGAGCACGACGAATCGTTTGCCGACCGCCGCTCCATCGTCCTGGCTTCCACGGAGTGGCATCCGGGCGTCATCGGCATCGTCGCGCACCGGCTCGTCGAACGCTTTCACCGCCCCACCGTGCTCCTCGCCATCGACGCGGCAACCCGGGTCGGACGTGGCTCCGGGCGCAGCATTGCGAACCTGGATTTATACGCTCTCTTCGCCGAGTGCCGGGACACCTTGCTCGGCTTCGGTGGTCACAAGATGGCAGCAGGTTTGAGTATCGCGGACTCCAGTGTGGAGGCGTTCGCGGAACTCTTCGAACACTCGGTTCGGGCCAGAACGAACGACGCCTCTTTCATTCCGGAAATCCCGGTCGATGCGGAACTCGACTTCTCGAAGATTGATCCGGCGCTGTTGGATGAAATCGATCTTCTCGAACCTTTCGGAACAGGAAACCCGGGGCCCGTATTTTTTGCCCGTGATATCCGTATCGAGTCGCGCCGGATCCTCAAAGACAAGCACGTGTCGCTCTATCTGAGGCAGGGGGACCGTAGCTTTTCGGCGATCGGTTTTGGTCTGGCCGACAAAGTTCCAGAAACCCAGGATCGATACGATATTTTGTTCAAGCTCGAGTATAACGACTGGCAAGGGAACCGGGTTCTCCGCCTGCGACTGCGCGACATTCGGCCGCACGCGGGCTGACCAGGGGACTGCCACTACGGAGGGCCACCTCACACGCGGTAGGTCAGCATGGCAGGACAACATCGTTGCGGGAGTGCGAGCGTCATCGAGAAGGTGGCGCCGGCTACGGGAATCATCCTGGCGGCAGGCGCAGGACGACGGCTGGGAGAACTCGGCAACCGTCATTCCAAGGCGATGCTGCCGGTCCGCGGGCATCCGCTCATCCATTGGGTGCTGCAATCCCTGTACGGCGCTGGGATTGATCACCTTGTCGTCGTTGGCCACCCGAAGGATGAGGCACTCGCTGAATTCGTCGATACAGTCCGCCCCCCGGTTTCACTCGTTTTCCAAAGCGAGCGACGCGGAATGGCAGACGCTCTGAGGGCAGCATTCCCGATCATCACGGGCGAGCCCGGCTGGCTCGTTTCCGCCTGTGACAGCGTTTTCATGAAGCTGGAACTGCACCGTCTACTCGAGGTAGCCGCCATTCATCCCGAGTGCGCGGTCATCGGGACCCTCAACATGGGGATCGAGGCTACGGCCACACGCAGCGCGGTCATCCTGGAAGGAGACCAGGTCGTGAGGATTGTCGAAAAGCCGCCTCCCGGCAGTGTCGGTACGGACCTTGTCGCTGCGCCCGTCTACTGGCTTCCTGCAACTCTCCTGCCCTACTGTTCGACACCGCCGGGCTCCGGAGAATTCCAGATCACCGACGCGTTGCAGAGATTTATTCTAGCCGGCGGACGAGTGCTGGCCGTCAGATTCAGCACCCGTCTCGAGATCACGTATGGTAACGACGTTACCCCGGCCGAGGCCTGGCTCGACACTCACATGCCGGAGTGACAGAGCATACAGCTACTTGCGGTAGGCTCCGCCCAGATGGTCGTAAGGATCGCTGCCAGCCGCCAGTTCCGCCGTGTACTTCTTTCCGTCGATCAATTTCTCAAAGCCCTCCACGACATCGGAAAGAAAGTCACGCGTCGATAGAATTCCGATTGGTTTACCCTTTTCGACGACCGGAAGGTGGCGGAACTTCTTCTCGCGAAAGATGGCCATCACCTCACGCAGTGGCGCATCGGGCGCGATCGTGACCACATCACGCGTTGCCACCGAGATTGCATCGGTGTGGGCGGGATCACGTCCCTCGCCGACCACCCTCGTCACGACATCACGCTCGGAAAGAAGCCCCCAGAGCGTGTCTTTTTCGACCACCAGAACGGCGCCCACCCGGTTGGTTGCCATGCGGCGCACGGCTTCGAGAACCGAGTCGGTAGGTAACACACTCAAAGTTTCCGTCACCATGAGATCGCGAATTGTAGCCATACAGAACTCCTCCTCTATCCGGGATCAATCTGTTGCAAGGATCGGCCCAGAGTCAAACAAGCCACCGCCCCGCATGAAGCCATGGGATCTCTCTGAAAACTGGTGTGATTCCAAAGGGCTGATTGGTGTTTCCGCGAAAGGAGCGGATCACAGACCGAAATCTCGCAGGCGGCGCTCATCCTTGGTCCATTCTTCCTGCACGCGCACGAACAACTCCAGATAGATGCGCCGACCGAGCAACGATTCGACTTCCCTGCGGGCAGCCTGGCCAATTTCTTTGATCCGCTGGCCGCCGGCACCGATGATGATCCCCTTCTGCGTTTGCCGCTCGACGTGGATCGTCGCATGAATGACGGTCACGCCCTTGTCTTCCTTGTCCTCGAATTTGTCGATGGTGACAGCGACGGCGTAAGGGATTTCCTGGCGGGTCTGGAGAAGGACCTTTTCCCGGATCACCTCTCCGACCAGGGAACGCTCGGTCTGATCCGTAAAAGTCTCCCGGTCATAGAGCGGTGGACCGACCGGAAGCATCGCCAGGAGTTGTTGGAGCAGCACATCGAGATTCCGGCCTTTCAATGCGCTGACCGGAACCATCTCGACGCCGGGCAAGATCTCGGCCAGGCGCGCCAGGAACGGCAACATCGCGGTGGCGGCCACACGATCGATCTTGTTCACAGCCACACAGATCTTCTTTGCCCGCGCCTTCAGTTGTGCGGCAATCTCCTCCTCCGCAGCCCCGAGGCGCTGCGTGACGTCGAGCAGCCAGAGCACGACGTCGGCCTCCGCAATGGCGCTCTCGGCTGCCAGGACCATTCTCTTGTTGATCAGACTGCGCGGCCGATGGAGCCCGGGCGTGTCGATGAACGCCAACTGCGCCTCAGGGCGTGTGAGAATGCCAAGGATACGCCCGCGTGTCGTCTGCGGCTTGGGCGTGACAATGGCAATCTTCTGGCCGAGCAGCCGGTTCAGGAGTGTCGACTTGCCCACGTTGGGCCGGCCGATGAGCGCGACAAATCCCGAGCGGTGCTCTGAACTGGTTCTTTTCGTCTCGGTCACGTCAATCACATAGCACGGTGGTAAGATCCGCAAACTTCCCCGCTCAAAAGGCGTCATTCCCACCCTGGCGGCCGCCTCATCCACGGAGCGTACGGATTCATACCCGTTCATCCGGATCGAACAATTTGCGATGTTCCTCCAACGCGAAACGATCGGTCATTCCCGCGATGTAATCGCAGATGACCCGTGGCAAGGTATCATCCTGACTGCACCGCGCCAGGATGTGAGGCGGCAACTGGCGCGGCTCATCCATGTATGCCTGGAAGAGATTCGCCATGACTTTCTGCGCCTTCACCATCATCCGGGTCACACGGAAATGGCGGTAGAGGTTCTCCATGAGAAACTCCTTCAGTTCCACGCGGCGCTGCTCCAGACCTTCGCTGAAACTGACGATGGAGTGGCGGACCTGCCGGACTTCCTCTGCACTCTGGATATGCAGGCTTTTCAACCGTGCGCTGACGGTCTCGATCAGATCCGTCACGAAGCGGTCGATGAGCGCGCGCTGCGCCTGATAACGCCAGATCCGGAATCCGGCTGACGGGAATGCAACTCGGAGAGGATCGAAGGTCTCCCGCCACAGAGTGACGCCTTCGAGTTGCTCGGGCGTCACCAGACCGGACTTCAGACCATCATCAATATCGTGCGTATTGTAGGCAATTTCGTCTGCATAATCGACGAGTTGGGCTTCGAGGGAAGGGGCGAGACCGGGATCGAAGTCCGTTGCCAGTGGTTTATCATAGGGCGAGGAATGTTTCACGATGCCTTCGCGCACCTCATGTGTGAGATTCAGACCCATGAAGGTTGGGTAGCGCACCTCGATCCAATCGACGATGCGCAGACTCTGCGCATTGTGCTCGAAACCCCCGTACGGTTGCATGAGTTGGTTGAGGACCCTTTCTCCCGCATGGCCAAACGGTGTGTGTCCCAGATCGTGGGACAGAGCGATGGCTTCCGCCAGGTCCTGATTGAGACGTAACGCCTGGGCAAGAGTCCGTGCGATCTGCGCCACCTCCATCGTATGGGTGAGCCGGGTCCGGTAGTAGTCGCCTTCGTGATTGACGAAGACCTGGGTCTTGTACTCCAGGCGGCGGAAAGCAGTCGCATGGATGATGCGGTCGCGATCCCGCTGAAATGCCATCCGGAAGGAATGTTCACTTTCCTCATGAACCCGCCCGCGGTGGTAGCGACTGCGAACGGCGTAGGGGGCAAGTGCGGCATCCTCGATGTCTTCCAGTTCCCGGCGTTGCATCACCACAGGTTATACGGATGAATTCCACAACCATGCAATCGCAGCCTGTTCCGCTTGAGCGAAAGGTCACCTTTGCTATACGGCCGCGATGAATTTTCTGCCGTTGAATCTTGCCCGCACGATTCTGGGCGACGACGTCCTGGGGCCCGAGGAGGTCGCCGGGGCATTCGGCATCCAGGAGGACGCCGTGAGGATGCCCTTCTCGAAGGAAGAACTCGAGACTGCACGAAAGGCGGGAGAGATCCTTGTTTTGCGACCCGGCAGCAAAGACCACGAGCCCATCACCATCCAATCTCTGATCGGTCGCTTTCCCGACGCCTTTGATCCGCGTTTTCTGCGAACGATGGGATATCTGCTCAAAGACGAGTGGGGTATCGAACTGGAGCCATTGACGGGCACGGAAACCTGTCGGGCGGGGTGGTTCCTGGTTCCGAAGGAACCGTTACGGGCGAGCCGGAACCACACCTACGGAGAGCAAGACGCGGCGGTGAAAGCGTACGCCCAGGAGTGGGGCATTCCCAGCGCCAGTTTGCAACGGCGCCGGGCGGTAGAGATCGTTTATGACACACTCCTCTATCACGCGGCGCGGGGAGTCCGCCTGTTGGAAACGACCTGGGACTGGTCGTGCACCCGCACACTGGACGGCGGGTATCTCAATGTTGGCGGTTTTGGGCCGGACGGGCTGCAGATCTTCAGTTACTCACGAGCCGTGCGGCACGGAGATCTGGGCGTGTGTCCGGTGCGGCAAGCGCACTGCTGAGGGGAACGCGGAATGTATTTCGTTACCACCAAGTGTCCGGGTTACATTTTATTTTCGATGACTCCCAGTGAGCGAGGCGCAATGGGTCTCACCGAGCACCAGGAGGTTCATGTCCTCCAGAGGGAGAACATCTCGGCACCGTGGCAGATCATTGCGAAGTGGAACGTCGCTGAGTTCTCCCATACGGAGTTCATGGCAGCCTGGCACCACCGGCCCGAACCCTCCAGGATCGAAGGCCTGCTCGACGTGCTTCCCCCGAATCTCAGCGGCACCGCCACGGCGTCCGTTTGATCGATTTTTCCCCACGGCCGGTCGCCAGACTGGCCTGGGGAGATTCAATCAATCGACCGCAGCGGCGATGGCTTCCAGCGTCCTCTGCACCGTTTTATTGGTCCAGGCCCGCCGGAAAGCGTCTTCGTTCACCGACGCCACGTCGTCCCCGTACGCAAGGTACGTGGCATCCGAGACCACCCGGTAGAGCTGCGACAGCTCATAGGCCGAGAAATCGCACAACTGCGCCCTTGACCCGTGTACGTATTCCATGAGGACTCGGACAAGGGCTTCGCTGGTGGCATCGATTGCCACCTGGCGGGAGAAAACGAGTGCCCGGGTAAGAGTCTCGCCATTGCCGACGGCGACCATCTTGCGGCAGTTCGTTACATCCAAAGCTTCGGGTGCGATAAAGGTAAACCGTCCGTCCGTATCCGTAACGACAGCAGGCAAGACGAGACGCGGGCTGTCGATTGCGCCGTCGGCAAAATCGTTTGCATCGAGTTCCGACAGCGATACGGGCAGGCCGGGACCGACAGGAAAGAGCCCTTGCGCCGCCTGAGCGCTGGAAACCAGAGAAAGCCCTTCCCACCAGCGTGGCGCCGACGCCAGGACACCGTAGGGAGCGGAGACGATCCCGGAAAGTTTCTGACTCTCCTCGACCGTCGGATCCTTGATGGTCACATCCGATGTCCCATCGCCGCCACAGCCCGATCCCACGAGCAGCACGAGAGCACATGTTGCGGCCAACAGCCCTCCTGGCAATGAAGTCTGTGTCAGCTCACACACCCGCTTCCACATCGATCGAATCATCCGCTCTCCTTTTACGCTGGAGCCCTAAATCACCATTGAGAAGTGTCGTAAGTCAAGCTCAATGAGGGTAAACATCGAAGCTCCTGCCCCTACCCTCCTCCCTCTCGCTAGCACCGTCGTAACCTATATGGTATCGGCGCACGCCGGTTGGAAAGAAAATATTCGGAAAAGGGATGGCGCCCGGAACGGAGCGGCGTCTGTTGCCGTGCACCACATCAGCGGCACCATGCGGGATTATCCGACTCCGCCAGGAGAAGCTCCTTTGCCAGAAACCCGAACAGCAGAACAGAAGAGTTGACCGCCAGACCGATATCGTCGAGGTGAAACCATTCGGCGATGCCGGGAAGGGATAAGCCAGAAAGGTCATCGAAGATGCGAAGATTCGCCATTGCCTGCTCATGGGTGTTGATCCCGCTCCTGGCCGGGTGTGGGACGAACTATCAGGCGGCACCAGCGCCTGCCGGTAGCCCGACTGCAACCTCGGTCCCAGCCGACACGGCTACCGCAACAGCGATTCCGGCCACGGCCACTCTGCCGCCACCAACCTCGACCGAAACGCAGGCGCCAACCACGACTCCGACCGTAACTGCATCTCCCTCCGCGACCGAATCCGCCACACCGACCCTGCCGGTCGAAACCCCCACCATGACGCCATCTCCGACGGAGACGGCTGTTTTGAGCGCACCGGAGAAAATTCTCTCTCTCCCGCAAAATGAGGAGTGGACCCTCGACGGTTTGCAGGACAGCGTTCAGGTGTTGCGCACGGAAGGCAACGTCCCGCACATCTATGGCAGCAACCGGAGGGATGTCGCATTCGTCGAAGGCTTCGTCATCGCGCGTGACCGGTTCTTCATGATGGATCTCATGCGACGGCTGGGTCTGGGACGCGTGTCGGAGTTGGTTGGGGACCTGGCTCTATCAACCGATGCCGAATCGCGGCTGACGGGAATGACGCTCGTCGCCGACCGCATCGCCCGTGGTTTCAGCGAAGAACATGGCCAGATGGCCGACGCCTTTGCGGCCGGCGTCAACGCCTACATCGATCAGGTGAAAGCCAGGAAACTGCCCCTGCCAACCGAGATGCGACTCATCGGACCGCTACTGGGTGTGCGCGATCCGCGCCAGTTGATGGAACCGTTCACGCGGCGCGACGTCGGGGGGATTCTGGCCGTCATCGTATACGGGTTGAGTTTCGAGGGTGGAGACGTTGGGCAGGCGGACGCTTACGCCAGGATGGATCGTCATTTCACGGGAGTGCCTTTCGAGGCCCTGCGACGCGCGGGCCTGGAGACGGACATTGCCCCAACCATTGCGCCGCTGATGCCGATCGGTTCCTCTACCGGTTTCGGAATCGAAAGGGCAGACGGATTCATTCCGGGGCCTCACCCAGAGGACATCCCGGGCGCACGTCCGTTCGCCAGCCGCAAGGCTGGCTTGCGTCGAGGACCAGTGTCGCCGCCGTCCGAACTCCTGACCCGGGTGGCCGATCGGCTGGAGGTGATCCGGGAACGACTGGGGCGAGTCGATGGTTTCGGGTCGAACACATGGGCCCTGACCGGCGCCCATACGCCGTCAGGTGCAACGCTCGTCGCCGGAGATGGCCATCTGCCGTTGGATCTTCCACCCATCTTTTATCAGCTCGGGTTCGATACCTCGGTGTTCGGCAATGGACCCATTCATCAACTGGGCCTCACCATTCCCGGATTTTTCATCATCGCCGTGGGCACGAACGGAAACGTCGCCTGGAGCCAAACCCAGCTCAGCGCCGACGTCACGGACTGGTATCAGGAACAGATCCAACTGGATGAGGCGGGCCTGCCGGTGGCATCGCTCTTCAAAGGGGAATGGAAACCTCTGCAACGCATCGATGAGGGGTACGTGATTCGTGACATCCCGTCCCTGGGCAGCGTTGGTCGAACGGAATCCTGGCCACGTTGGGTTGTTTTCGATGGACGCCTCATCACCGATATCGAAGGCCGCCGTGGCTCGGCAGGAGATGCGGGTCCTGGTGAAAGCGCGGTGCGGACACTGGCCGGAGAGACCATTCCGGGCGACACGAATGGCGATGGCGTCGTCTCCGCCATCAGCGTCGACTATTCGGGATACGATGTCGTTCGTCTTCTCGATGGGGTGGACGGATTCGGCACTTCAGCCGATGCGGAGGAACTCCGCCAACACGCGCGAACACTCATCGCCTACTCGCAAAATATCGTGGCTGGGGACAATCAGGGGAATGTCGTATATACACCCTATCACGCCGTCCCCTGCCGCGGTTACCTCGAACGGACGGTGGAGGGCGATTTTGCCGAAGGCGCCAATCCCAGGCGTCTGATCGACGGCACACGTTTCGGTGGCTTCACAGTCCCCATGACCGATGGCCTGGTGGACGAAACCGCCGCAGACGGTGACCCACAACGCTGTCTGGTGCCCTTCGACTCCACACCACAATCGCTCAGCCCAGCGCGTGGCTATGTCCTTTCGGCCAACAACGATCCCGCGCATATCGCGATGGACAATTCTCTCGAAAATGATCCCTGGTACATCGGCGGCTCGTGGGATACCGGCTTTCGCGCTTCCACGATCGATCGGGAGCTGGCGCGGCTCGTTACGGAAAAGAGCGCAGACGCGCAGAGTATGGCCGACCTGCAGGGCAACCACCAATCCCGTCTGGGAGAAATCATCTCGCCGTATCTGATCGAGAGCATCGAACAGGCGCGCCTCCTCCAGATCAGCGACAAGGTCTTGAATCCGTCCGAACAGCGCATCGTTGACCTGTATACCGCCGAGCAGGCGGCAATGGACGAGGTGGTGGAGCGTCTTCTGGCGTGGGGAACACGCGGGTTTGCCGCGGAGTCGGGTGTGGAGACCTTCTATCACTCACTGGGAGACCACGAGGAAGAGAACGCCGTGGCAACCATGGTCTTCAATGCCTGGCTCAGCCGCTTCATGCACGCGGTCTGGGACGACGAAGGGATCGATGGCCGGCTGTTCCACGAAGGTGATCAGACGCGGATCGGCTTGATCGTCGAGTTCCTGCGCGCCCGGGATGCGCAGGAAGGCGAACGGTTTGCATCGACCAACCCCGAAACGGGAGAATCGATCTTCTTCGATGTGGTGAATACGGAAAACGTGGAGACCAGCCGTGAATTGATGTTGGCGTCGCTCACGGGTGCGCTGGAGTTTTTGCGCAGCGCACCGACGGGTTCTGGCGAGGGAGGCTTTGGAACCACGGATATGAGCAAGTGGATCTGGGGATTGCGCCACCAGGCCAGATTTGAATCGTTGCTCGCTCCGTATCTCGGCAACGATCCGGCTTTCAGTCTGTTCACGGCGCCACTGTCCATCGACACGAACCGGCTGCCACTGGCCGACAATCTGACACCGGGCGACCCACGCAGTGGTCTGCGCTGGTTCCCTCGTCCGGGCGACCAGTGGAACATCGATGCCGCAAATCCAGGATTTTCAGGAAGGAGCTTCACACACGGAAGTGGGCCTGTCATGCGGATGGTGTTTTCGTTGAAACCGGGTGAAGTCAGCGGCTTCAACATCATCCCCGGAGGGCAGTCGGGAATCACAGATTCTCCATTCTTTGACGATCAGTTGAAGCAATGGCTCGCCAATGAAGCCTTTCCCATTCGCTTCAGTGTAGAGGATGTCGTGGCCGGATCTACCGGACGAGAGGTCTACCGCCCAACTTCACTCGACTGAGATCACGGTGGGGTGCACGGAAAGTCCTTGTCTGGCTTTCCGTGCACTGGTACGAAAATCCATGATGAAGGTGACGCAACTGACCGATCGGCAGGTTTATGATTTGTTCGTCCTGAACATCGCACTGCAGATTTTCGACGGTGTTGCCACCTACCAGGGGTTGACCGCTGGTTGGCGCGAAGCGAACCCGGTCATTGCTGGTGTATTCGAACAACTGGGCATTGGTCCGACCTTGCTCCTGTTCAAAGCCATGGCGGGTGGCCTTTTGGTTCTGTTGAACCAACACCGGTATAATTTTCTCGTTGCACCAGGGCTCAGTGCTCTGGCTGGTACCTACTTCGTCTTTTCCCTGGTCCCCTGGTCCATAAAACTCGTTCAGGCCTACACCTAAAAAAAAGAGCGGATACCCGATGAGGATCCGCTCTTCTCTCCACGCCAGATTGCCCTGACGTAACGAATCAGATTTCAGGCTGCAGCCGATGGCGGTTTCCTTCCCGCCTTGTTTCTGCGCCGCGGCACGAACGGTAGAATCTTGTGCCGGCGCGCCGCGCGGAGTCTCACACGACCCACTTTGCCCCGTTCTTCCAACGGTTGCGCCAGAAGTTGTTCCTTCCAACGCTGCAGACTCGTCCGAAAATACTCGGGGTTGATATTGAGGACAGTGCAGATGGAATCGAAAGAGAATACCCAGGCGTTGTTCTCGTCCATGAACCACTCCTCGGCTTCCTGAAAAAGCCGGCGTGATCTGGGACGAGTGGCACCAGCATATTTCTGGAAGCAAGAGACAGCATCTTCCAGAATTGCAAGCATGAGCCTCCGTTCACCCTCGAGGATACTCAGGCCGCGGTTGCGATTATAAAACTGTGACGGCAAAAGGATCTCCGGCTCCACCAGACGCGGCAGAATCCCGTCAAAACTGGTTCCGTCGTACTCTTTGGACCACCGAAGCGCGGTCGCTTCCATCCTCTTCTCCCTTCCGTACGGACCAAAATTTGCCCTGACTCCTCTGCAGAATCAGTGCCATCCACGAGAACAACCAAATCTAATTGAAATCGGGAGATCAATTCAGTTTTTGGGATTTTACGGGTCAAAGTTCGAGTTCCGTCTACTCGTTCTGCGACAGGGCTGATGTCACAGAATACCCCATCTTCTCAGGACTGGCAGTTGGTGGATTTTGACACCATCACCAGCGACCTGGCTTCCTTCGGCGTAACGCAGGACGGGTAGCACCTGCCGCTCTCGGCATACAGAATCAGTGCTGGCAGCCGGAAAGGTGGCGGCCAAATCGCCACGAACTGGCGGGAATCGGGGGCGAAGTTGTTATTTCCATCCACATCCAATCTTCCTGCGCCTCCGATCCAGCGCTGGGCACGTTCCAGGGATCAGATCAGCTCATAGGATCTGAGGATCGCGGCCGAGCCGAATGCCACCGGGAGGCAACGATCCACCATCCACCGATCAACAACCACAGCCAGATGGTGCGACTCGAGTCCCGATCTACGGAAGTCGTGCCAATGGCGCAGCCTTTCCCACTCACACAGACTGCGCTGTTGAAGCACCGGGGGGTTGGGGTCATGGTGATCTCGGGTGTCGCAGTCGGTGTGCGGGTACGTGTGTTGGTCGGAGTGGAGGTGGCTGTCGGCGTTTCGGTTGGCGTAAATGTCGGTGAGGGAGTGAAGCTGGGCGAGGCGGTGGCTGTAACCGTCGCGGTAGGAGTGGGCGTGTAGGTTGGCGTTCGCGCCGGATTGCTGCTCAGCAACACCGAAATGCTCTTCCCTTCGCCGTTGGCGACGATGACATCATCGCGCCCGTCGCCATCGACATCAGCAAGAACGACGCTACGCGGCCCGGTTCCGACCAGACAGCGGTCCGTCTGTACAACGAGCATCGTGCACGGGCCAGCCACTTCGGCCAGAGTGCCATCATCCGACCCCAGGAAGAAGGACACGGTCGACTCCGATTGATTGGTGACCACGATGTCACCGAAGAAATCGTCGTTCAGATTACCGGCTGCCAGTCCACTTGGTCTCCCAAGAGATCGCATTGTGGCGACTCTCGCCGCCACGAATGAGGCACTTCCCTGGAAGGGAAGTTCGTTCATGAAGACGTCCAGGACACCGGAGTTGCCGCCGCTCGTAATTGCCAAATCGGGGTATGCATCCGCATCGACGTCAACTGGGACCATGGCGGAAGGTGCCAGACCCACATGAATCGGACTCAATCCGGAAAACTCCGGCCGTGGCTGGCTCGGATGCTGTAGGTAGGCGAAAAGAAAACCCGTCCCATTGCTGAGCGCCACAATATCCCGCAAAGAGTCCTGATTGAGATCGACCGCCACAAGACTCGTGACTGCTCCATCAACGGCAAGATCGACGGGAGCTTCGAACCCTGTCGCCAAACCGTAGAGGATGGTCACCTTGTTGGAGTTCCCATTCCCCACGAGGATGTCGACCCGTCCGTCTCCGTCCAGATCACTCAGCAGCACGACACGCGGATCTATGCCAGCATAGAGTACCGCCGCGTCCGCCGTAAACGCGCCCTTGCCGTCATTGCGCAGGATGAGAACACCAGTTGGCAATGCGACAACGAGATCGATCGTGCCATTTCCGTCTATATCCGCCGCAGCCAGACTCACTGCCTTTTGTGGGATCGGAACCGGGGTGTGCCCTACGGCACCCAGGCAATCGCCCGAAGCAAAACTGGCGCGATCCATGAGCAGAAGAAGGACCTGACTCGATTCGCTATCGGCGAGCGCCAGGTCTGGCGTGCCGTCAGCATTGAAATCCGCACTGACCATCTGACCGGGCGCGGCCGGTATGACGATTTCTGGACAGGTCACGAAGGTGGGAAGTACAGGCTGTGCGGCCATGGAGGCGGGCACGAGACCCCCCAGGCATAGGATTGCGACCGGAGTCACAGCGGCAAGCCAGCGTGGGAAGAATGACTTCATTTTCGTCGACCTCTCTTCCAACGCAGGGCGACGGCCGCCATAGGCAGGAGAAGCAAGGCCATTCCACCCTCTGGATTCGTGTCACCTATGGCGCAGGAACTGAGGCTGAGCGTGCCGGGCTTGAGCGTCTTTGTCGGGACGGCTGATGGAACGGCAGTCTGGGTGGGTGTTCGCGAGGGAGTGAGAGTGACCGATGCGGTTGGTGTCTCCGTCGGTGTAACCGACGGCGTATCCGTTGGTGAGGCTGTCGGTGTGCCTGACAACGTCGGGGTCGAAGTCGCCAGCGGCGTCGGAGTATTCGGCGGACGGCTGCTGACCAGAATACTGATTCCGCCGGCGTCCGGGCCGCGTCCGGCATTGGCCACGACGATGTCCGGAATTCCGTCCCGATCCACATCGGAGAGAAGCAATTGCGCCGGTCCCGCACCCCCAAGAGGCGCCGGGATCAGACTCGGACCAAACGAGCCACCCGCCTGACCGAGGAACGCAACGACGGTGTCATTCGCCTCATCGGTGACGACGAGATCGGGTTTTCCGTCGCGATTAAGATCCGCACTGGCAATGGAAGAAGGAAGCGACGGCAACCGATCGGCGATGTGGGGAATCACCAGGTTGGCGGACAGTTCATAGGCGACGATCCCCCCCGAACCAGGCGCCCCACGGATCACCGCGAGCCGGCCATCAGTGCCAGGAGCAGTACTGCGCAGGGCGATTCCCAGGTCAGGGACACTGTCCCCCGGTTCCAGGACTGCCGCCACCATGGCCCGTGGTTCGCCGGACAGCTCAAAAGCTGGAAGGTCACGAAATCCGTTCGTACCAGCCGGGCAAGTGGTCGCACTGGGCGTAGCTCCGGCTCCGAGTTGCTCGAAGACAGAGAAAGTGGAAGTCTGGCGGGTGGCGATCGCAAAATCGACGAGACCGTCTCGATTGAGATCCTGCACGATCAGCGCATCGGACGGACGACCGACGGGGATTCTGCACGCTGGGCGGTATGCCCGCCGGTTGCTCGTGTCATTGACGAGCACGATCACTTCGTTGGCCGAGGAACCCGGTGTCGCGATGAACAGATCGGGAGCGCCATCACGATTCACATCAGCAACCGACAAGGCAGCGCCGTTGCTGCCAATCGGGATTGGATTCTCCGGACCAGCCTGAAAGTTCCCGCGCCCGTCTCCATAAAAGACGCTCAGACCCGATGATCCTACGACCGCAAGATCCGCTCGTCCATCGCCGTCCAGATCGGCTGCAACCAGGGAGGTCGGATTCAGGATATTGTCGATCTGGGCCTTGACCTCCAGGCCGAGGATCTCGCAGGCGGAATGACCGGCCTTCAAATTGGTATGGAGGATCACAATCCGATTCGCGGCCGCATCGGCGCCGGCGATCTCGATGGCACCATCACGATCAAAATCCGCCGTTGCCACAGAAACGAAGCGGCCACTCAGCAATCCGCTCTGGTTCGTGCTGCACACGGTATAGGGCAGTGTCGGAATGAGCGTTGGTGTCGCCGTTGGGCGGGGCGTGTAAGTGAGCGTGATTGTTGGTGTGGGAGTCGGTGTAACGAACACCGTCGGTACGCTTGTGCTTGATTCCAACGTCGCAGTTGGTGTCGGAGAACCGGGTCGTGAGGCTCCGGTGTTGAGAATCACCCGAATGAGATCGCCCTCCGCGGATGCGGTGAGGATGTCAGCACGCCTGTCATTGTTGATATCCCCGGCGACGACGCTCGTGGCCGCACCACCCGGAGGCTGCTGAAATTGCAGTTGGAAACCATTGTCATCCGGGAGGATCGCTGGAACGAGACCGTTGACTCCGGGCTCATAACAGAGATCACCGGCACTCGGCTGCCGGCAAAGGATTTCGGCACCAAGGCCGCCTCCTGTGTTCGTGACCACCAGATCCATCTTGCCGTCACCGTCAAAATCGCCGCCCGCCATACCAATGGCAGACTCACTGATCGAAGCGATCGTTTCGGATCCTGTGCTTTCGAGATCGAATCCGCCCGAACCGTCACTGATCAGCAGGGTGACTTGCGCTTCGAGCCGGTCGGGGTCTGCTGTGACCACGGCCACGTCGTCGTAAGCCGGGTTTCCACCGAAATCACCGACTACCAGGTTCCCCGGTGGCAGACTCACGGCGATGGGCCGTGCCGCCTGAAAGGTTCCGTCCCCGTTGCCAAGCAGGACGGACACACGGCTGCCCCCACGGCTGCTCACAACGAGGTCGGTGGAAGAGTCGCCGTTGAAGTTACCCGCAGCAATCGCATAGTTGCCACGCGTGCCGGAGCCGGTCGAGATGCTTGCGGTCGGAAACGGATTGAAGGTTCCATTACCGACGCCTTTGAGCAGATAGATGGAGGAATCTCCCAGCACCGCCAGGTCGACTCGCCCGTCATTGTCCAGGTTGACCGGGACGAGACCGACCGGAGACATATCGACGCTGAAATTCTGGGGATCATCGAAAGCTCCGTCGACATTCTGGATTGCCACGGTGATCGAATTGCTTCCCCGGTTGGCGCTGATCAGGTCGACGCGTCGATCACGATTGACGTCGATGGCGACC